>OGLV01000002.1_pt1 | contig 159105 bp, 190 predicted proteins | sample 1572851 | NCBI WGS metagenome assembly OGLV01 (sample SAMEA2582005, study PRJEB24529) | metagenome | biome: Human gut stool | place: China | collected 2011
TGGTAGTTTCATCAACCTTGTTTATTCTATTTTCGATAGAAATGACTAATATTGTATCACTAACATTAAAAAAAGTAAGATTATGGCATGTGCTAAGAAAAAGAAGATGGCAGAAGGAGGCAAAGTCTCCGAGAAAAAGAAACCTCAAATGAAATGCGGAGGTAAGGTTAATAAGAAAAAGTAATAACAGGAGGGGTATATCCCCTCCTCAGTATTTAGCATATGAAAAATTCAGAATTTGTATCTAGGATCATAAATGATATGAACTCCATCAATAAGGACGCTCATGTCAGTAGAAGATGGATATTATCTATAGGAAGGCAGAAGGCAAGATCATATATAGCCCAGAAGTATGCCGATGGAACCTTATTTGGCGAGGAATCACTGTACACTCATATCAATTGCATGGAAATGGAGAGGGTTCGTAAGGTGGATTGTTGCTTTGATGAGTTTAAATTGTGCAGGATACTTATGAGATCCAAGAAAAGATTGCCCGATATGATATATACCCGTATAGGACCTGCTATCATTAAGGTATCAAATATTATGGATGATATTATATTTACCTCTATATCATTGAGAAAATACGCGAACAACAAGGAACGTAAATACGGGAATATAGATCAATATTATTACTATGTCAATGATGGTTATATCTATATACCGGATATTAATATAGAGGCTATAAACGTAGATCTTATTACCTTGGATAGAAAAGCGGCGTTAGAGCTAGGGGGATGTGGAGCGGAAAAAGATGAGCCATGTACATCTCAATGGGATTATGATTTCGTATGTCCTGATAAGCTCCTAGAATATATTGTCTCAGAGACGTTAAGAGAGACGATAACCAAATTGCAGATCCCTACGGATGAGAACCCGGATATGGATATTAATAAGAAAACACAAAAAATTCAATAACATGAATCTAATAAGATCAATAATCAATTTCTTTGGTTTCAATGACGCCATAGTTGACGGTATAGGCGAAAGAGGGATGAGAGACAGCTCTATCATAAGATATAATGAGGTGCATGATATGTATGACAAGATTATAAAAGATCTAGGAGATATGTCAGCTTACGTATCCAAAGGTTATACCTATGATAAGATAAAGGAAAGAACAGGATTAAGCACCAGACATATTAGTAGGATATTAAATCATACTAAGAGAAAAGATCTTAGGTTTATATAAAAAGGAGAGGATAATCAACCTCTCCTTTTTTGTTTTTAACATCCTCCACCTTGACTTGGATTAGATACATACATGCTTGTAGCATTGCTAACACAATCACTTCCGCCTGATATCGTTCCCGATCCGGATGGTATGGTGACTGTTTTAGTGGTAGAGAAATATTCTACATCTCCAGATGGTTCAGATCTAGTATAATACACATCAAATGATGCTGTTTTAGATTTACCACATGGATTATCATAACTTACGGATATACTTAAACATTGTCCATTAAAACTTCCGCTAGCGTAAGCGCTCCATGTTTCGAGGCAATCGCATCTATCGGCCTGCGCCAAGCCATTAGCGTAAGAGATACCATCGGATTGGAGGTTATTGTCGGCTATCCTGTTTGCCTCGTCCTTGGTGCAGGCGGTGTATTTTTGTGTATAAATTTCTTGTATTAGGATGAAATCGTTATATTTGTGATATGAAAACAAAGTCATTTAAAATACTTGATCAATACTTTCTTCGATTCTATAGATCTATTATGTCTAAGAACGGGAAAAGGAGGAAGCATACGATCGTGGATAAGAATGATATCCTTGAGTGCCAGTCGTTGATCTGGAAAGTCATACGTGATAGGTATCTGGAGGATGAGGGTGGGGTTTATATAAACAACATCGGTTATCTGTGCCATAAGATAAATCCTAATCGTAAGATATATCTGAATAAGCTTACCGGTACTATTAACAGACGTGGAACTGGTGGATATTCTTATGTACATACGTGTATTGATTTTATGCCTCGGAACAAGTATTTCCATCTCTATATTTCTCCGGCGTTGAACAGGGAGTGTAGGTTGGCTATGGAATCAGGTAGGAGGTATAAGTTCTTGTACCGGGAGGTTGAGTCGGAGAGTAAGGTATTTGGAGTTAAATGGGTTTATAAGCTGTAGAAGTTTTTGTGATCCAGTTAGCCCGTGAGGGTAGACTAGATTTTTTTTGTATCAATGATTCAAATACATATCTTTGTGCAAAAGACTTAAATATGACGATAAAGGGCTTATTGGCCGAGATCAAGGCCGATTTACATAAATACGATGATAGCGGGGCTATAGATACCTCGTCTGTTTATAGATGGGCTGAGATCGCCTTGAAAAGGTTCGGGGGTGTTATAGCGGTCATGTCCGAGGCAGTTGTCAAGACCAGCAACAAACAGGCGGTATTGCCTTCCGATTTTTTCGACATGCTTGACGCTTATAGATGTGAGCCTCTGGTTTGCGAGATACCGGGCGGCGACAAGGCTAAGGCTGACCTCCAACACGAGATCGGCTGGGTCGAGCGCACCGAGCGTGGGTTCCGTTGGAACTCCTGCACCGAGTGCTGTAAGGAGGAGTTTGAGAAGACGATCACGGAGAAGATATATATAGGGTCTCACGAGGTTCGTTTCCATTATCATCATCCCGTAAGGTTATCTATAGGTCGTGGGTTGAGGCGTGATTGCGCCGCCGACAAGTATCGGGATAAGTACGATTGGGATAATTATGATATAACTATATCCGGCAATACTATGTATACAGGGTTTGATGGATTTATTTATATCATATATCGTGCTACGCCTAAGGACGATGACGGTCTTCCGTATATACCAGAAACGGCGTTAGGATACCTTGAGGATTATGTCGAGACGTATATCAAGATGAAGATCTTCGAGAATGCCGCCGTGAATGGCTTGATACAAGGCGCTGGTGACGCTTATAAATTATATGCTCAGCAGGAGCCGGGTAAGTTCGCTAGGGCTATGAAGGAGCTTAAGATGTCGATGATCACGTTAAATGATTATCGGGAGTTGGCTGAGGATAATAGGAGAAGGATGTTGTCTTATGAGCGGATGTGGCCTAATGCTTTTGATAAGTATATCAAATTTATTTAGTTGCGGGGGAGGGAATCGAACCCTCGATCTTTAGGTTATGAGCCTAATGAGATACCTCTTCTCCACCCCGCGATTATGACGCGAATATACGTTTTTTAAAAAGAAAAAAAAGATAATATGGCAAAGAAAAATGATTGGATACATTTAGATAAGACAAGTGGTACTGGCCCTGCTGAGGTTAAGGTTACAGCTGATATTAATGAGACCGGCGAGATACGTCAGGTAACATGCAAGGTTATAAAAGAGGGAACCAAGGAAGAGAAGACGTTCGTGTGCAGGCAGGAGTCCGTCCCGGTGGTGATCATCCCGGAGTTCGATTACCTTGTTCTTAGGTATATCTGGGCTGACGAGGACGGCATTGACTTTGACACGGCTACCGGTTTCGATAACACCGGCCTCCCGGACGTGGACGGCAAGCTGGTTGGTTGGAGTAAACAGTACCAGACCACGCAGGAACGGGTAGGTGATTATCTTATCCACGGTGGTGATAATATGGAATCAGGTAATGAGGCCGCTTTGATCCAGATGGGGCCGTTGTTGGATGGCGATAATTACGATAAATTACCTCTTGAGATCAGGTGCAGTATATACGGTAACTGGTATGGTGGTCGTGAGAAAGGTAATGTCACTATCAGGTTCACGGCATATAAGGGAGGTACGATGGAGAAACGTGGATATGATTTTGTCAATATCGGAGGCGAGGAGGTTTATACCGGTGATGCCCCTACCAACGTATCCGCCCATGGTGAGGATAATTGGCAAAATATAAAGACCTTGTATTCTAAGGTAGGCACGATGATCTATAACAAGGAATCTCGTGACTGTATTGTAAGAATAGGTGAGTGATTGTTCTTTTTCATAATACAAATATTTATCAGCTCTCTCGTCCGTGAGGATGGGGGAGTTTTTTATTTTTTAGTCCTTTACTTATGACATATTTGATTTTTTATTGTGCAGGAATAATCTAGCTTTGCCGAAAACTAGTATTATGGTCACATTGAATGATGTAAATAACGAACTCCATGTCCGGTTATATATACTGGAGGTGCTTAAGGATTATATAAGAGATGATGATTTCGACGAGCTTTTAGATAAGGCGTTGGATTTTGTCATGGAAGGCGTTTCTATGCCTAAGGCTCCGGCCAAGGATACCACCATGAGTGACATATCAAAGAGCGTTTTGGCTTTGGTAGCGGGTGCCGGATTAGATGAGAGGCTAAGCAAAAGCTCTTTAGAGTTAGCTTACGATAGGTATAAGATGAGGTACGTATTCGATCCTCGAAATCGGGATATACACGGTGTAGTCGTAGGTTATTCCAATGACTTTAATAGTCTGGTAGCTGTGTGTGATGAGGGATCGAAGAAAGGAGTGGACAAAGGATCTACTGATTTTGTGGATGTCAATGAGAGATACGTGACTAACGGTTTCTTTTACATATCTGTAGAGGATGCCGATAAGCAATCGAACTACATGGGTGGAAATTCGTAATTATTATGTTTTTGTGCTTTACCACGAGACGTTTTAAGTGTTTAGTCTTCCTCCTGACTTGTGAAAGTTAGGAGGATTTTTTATATTCGCGTGATTTGAATGTTTTAGCATAATACGTACAGTTTTTGTTAAGATCCGGCGTGTAAGTGATTATCCGCCGGATTTGTTATCTTTGCGAAAAACATAACATCGTGCAGAACAATTCTAACATAGCGGTTCCCGACTCCGGGATGAACAGGGATAAGCATCCACAGGATCTATCCCCGTCTGAATATAGTTTCGCCTTGAACGCTACCATAGAGGGTGACGATGGAAGCCAGCTAAAGATCCAGAACGAGCCTAGTACCCTTTTATGTAAGCGATTCGATGGCTATAAGGTTATTGGGTATAAGAATGATATAGCTGGTGATAACACTTATTTCTTTCTATCTAATCCGGATGATAATACGTCTAAGATCACGTTCATGCGGTCATTGGATTATATCAAGACCGTTGAGGATCAATTGGCTGGATCGGGAAAGGACATCCATCGTATCCTTGGCGAGAGGCTTGAGGAGTCGGATGGTCGTTTTGATGAGATATGTGATTTGATGGAGGTCCTGATAGAGGACTGGGTTGATGACCCTTGTCTTAATTTCTCCATTCATCATCCGATCTTCGATATAGAGATCAAGGACGAGAAATGCGGGAAGGTGATATACTGGACCGATGGATATAATCCCCAGCGATATGTTATGGTCGATAAGGCCCTTAACCCGGATGATGATGGTGACTTTTGGTATCATTATCATGGGTATAAGACATGTGGGGATGACAAACCAATAGAGAGGTGTAGGCTGGCCTGCGAGAAGCTGCTGGTGTTCCCGTTGCTGACGGCCCCGTGCGTGGAGCCTGAGGTCGTGGAGTTCGGGGGGAGCCTGCGTGCCGGGACCTACCAGTTCTGCGTGGCGTTGTGCGATGAGTTCGGGATTGAGAAGACCGGATATTGCTCATTGACCAACCCAATCATGTTATTCGATCGTCAAGATATGGTTATCCGCGATGGTTTATGGGGTAAGTCAACCAACATGGGTATCCGCCTTACCGTGTCTAATATAGATAAGCAGGTATCTCATTATAAGATAGGTGTTATACAGAACACGGTTGGGTTTAATGGTGAGCAAAGCCCGGTTCTTGAGTATTTCATAGAAGGTATACATCCGATAACGGAAAGGACTATCTATTATCTTACGGATCAATATAGCGAGCGTACGACCATGGAGAAGTTATCCAAGGAAATACCGGTATATAAGACAGCCAGAGGCATGACGTCTGTCGGGAATCGTCTTCTTCAATACGGCTTGACCGTGGAGAACGAATGGAATCTTCAACCGGTCGTTAACTTCTTGGGTCATTTCGTTAAATGGCAGACATCTATAGCCACGGAGAATTTGTATAAAGACGGTGTGGCTTGCTCTAAATACGCCTCTTTCATGCGTGACGAGGTATATCCGTTGGGTATAAGATTCTTTACCAATACAGGATACAGGACGGCTAGATTCCCGCTTATCCCTCGTCCGGCCACAAGGGAGGAGATGGAGGTTATCGTTGATGAGGACGGTAACTCTGACGACCTGTCGGCTGCGTCGGTGCTGGAGAACAACCCGCAGTGCGCCGGGAACAGCCGCCGTCATCTTTGGCAGTTTAAGAATACGGCAAAGATCATAAACGACCCGTCTTGGGGATTTGATGATTTTGGAGGAGAATGCAAGAATCAGCTAGATGTCAAGCAACTCAGATATGTAGAGCAGGAATATGCCACGGTAGGAGAGACCCAATTCGTTATCAATACGATGGGGGAAGATGTTACGGTAGATGATGCTATTGATTATATCGCTGATAATATAGAGAACCTGTGTGATATCATAGAATCTAATGTAGGTATTACTGACGAGTTATGCGCTGCTATATCATTGCCAGAGGATCAAGACGGTATAAAGGCTCCCGATTTCCCTGGTGGATGTGATGATATCGAGAGGATAGAGACCAGGACTATATTGGATAAAAACTCTTTGGTGGATTCTAGGATTGATTTTACATATAAGCTGGCTAGTGATTATACGGAGACCGAGCCTACCACCTTAATACAAAGTAACGCCGAGTCACAAAGGAAATTCTCTGTATTGTGTGATTTCGATAATTACTCCAGTGGAGGTAAGAATATCATAGATCTGGTTCAGGAATGGTTGGATGGTCAGGATGAGGATAAATTCCCGTCTGATATAGACTCCTCCGCCTTGGTCTTGTGTCAGGATATGTCTAATGTCCGGCAGTTATATGATGAGGGTATATGTACTAATGGGTGTTCGGTAGGTGATCCTCACGTGAATCCTACTATTAACGATGTTCAACTTCCTACATTCCAAGGGGGTAGGTCATTGGGTAAGTGCACATATTTGTATCAATATCCCGGATGGGAAGGAAAGAAGCATACGGAGACGATGCTTGATCAGTTAATGGATACGATGGAGGCTTATTTCCCCCAATATGAGAGTCAGTTTGGTATCGAGAACGCCATGTGTCTTTTTGGCGATGGTGATAATTCTAAGTTTAATACCGGTATAACTACTGACTGGGAAGGTCGTGTGTCTGTGCAGAATGATATTGACGCCAAGACCAATTGGTTCGGTAGAAGTAACTTGACTTATTTCAAGTTCTATCCACATGTATCCTCATACGCCAGATGGGTGGAGTTGGATTATGAGAAATACATAAGTGGTTTATCCGATCCTGATAACGGTATTATGTATATAGAGATGATGGGTAACTATAATTATCCGATCGGCGACTCATCATCATACAATAAGGTTCGTATAACGTTTTTCTCGGACAAGGAAGGTACCGTGGCTCCTAATCCTTTGGCTAATGATGCCAAGAAAGGTGTTATAGTGAATTACGTGGATCATAAGATATTTATGATGCCAAAGTACTTGTTCTGGAATGATGACAAGACTACTTTCCATAAGATATATGTTTGCATCGAGCCTGCGGTATGCGTGTTCTTCACTGGTTTCGCCATGAGGCAGGACATGAAGGAGCTTGCCGGATTCTATACGGCCGGCACCGCCATCTTCCCCGCCCCGTTCTGTTTTGGCATTCGGCCGCTGGAGGTGAAATACGTGTTCTTCTTCACGAAAGAATTGAAATTAAGGAGATTTGTTACCTATGAGGCGAAATGTGTCTCATGTGGAGATAAACCCGCTGACTGCGCTCCCAGACCATATCAGTATGGTGATTTCGGATATTGGGAGTCTACTAATAAGTACCCGGCTAATTTTGAGTTGTATGATTCAAGTAAGATCGGGATATCATCGGGAGGATCAAAGAGGAAGGACATAATAGATTCTTTGACGAAATACTATGGGTCTCCTAAATCAGTTGGGGGTAAGTCTTATTTCACCGGTAATGGGGGTAACGCTGAGTACCCCAATACGTCAACCACGTTTTGTCAGAGACCTATACGTCATTACAAGTTCCCGGATAACTCTGTCGCTCCTTTTATGGGTAATCCGTCTCAGCTGACCGGTCAATATGGAGTTGACTCCTATATTTATCCTATGGGGGTGATGCTTGATGACGATATCGTTAATGAGTTTTTGGATATAGCGGTAGAGAACGGTCTTATAGATAAGGCTAGAAGGGATTCTATAATAGGATATGAGTTGTATAGGGGCGATAGGACGTTGGATAAGAGCGTTATCGGAACCGGTCTGGCTTATGATATGTTTAAGTACGATGATCCCGACGGATCGGCTAACCTTTATCCTAATTACCCTTACAACGATTTGTCTGATGATATGTATATCTATAAGGATATTAATCGTGAGAAATTTATAACGCATCCGTTTAACAGGAAGGGTAATATCTGGTATTCATTCTTAAGTCCTGATATTGCCTTTAACAAGCCTGACGCTCCCACCGAGTGCCTTGTTGATGGTTATCAATTAGGTAAATCTTCCGGTATATTCAGGGAGGTGGAGGGTCACCCTAAATGGACGATATTAGGGAGTAAGGCTTATAGTATGGCAACATCATTGGCTACGGTGGAGGCTATGGCTAATTTAATATCCGCTATAGCTGAGTATACATATCAGTCGGCTTCACAGCAATATGTCGGTGGAGGCGTGTTCTTTTTAGCCAACCCTGTCGGCATAGCGCTGACGGCTATCCGTCTGGCTACGGGTATCGCCAAGGCCACAGCCCAGTCCGTGGTGGATATAGGCAAGTACAGGTATCAGTGGTTAACGGCATTGATAGATAGGGGACCTAGACGGAACTATGCTTATTATTATACTTCTGTCGCTCATTATAATTTATTTTACCAAAAAATAGGGGCGTCGGAGCTACGTGGATTGTCAACGGCTAAATATATCAAGAGCGGGTTATATCCGGTAACAGATATCTCTTCGCAAGGGGAGACCGTAGGCGGTAAGCCTATTATCATAAACAACCTCGATCGTGAGCATTCATTGTTCATGTCATTTGGTATGGATAAGTATATGCTTGAATATCCGGAGTTGGTTTCAAGTTACGATACCAGCCGTATTCAGGATGAGTGTAATATTCGTAACGATGAGGTGGCTGGTATGACGCCTCATTTTATGACACGTGAATCTTTCGTATCCTGCCCCTATATGAGGATAAAGAAATATTCTCCGGCTCAATACGGGCAGATAGAGGATATCAGGTGGGTATCGTTAGGTGGTTGCGGGTTGATGGATAAGGATAAGCGTAAACCTGTTTTTGGAGGTGATGTATTTATATCAAGATTCTCGCTTAAGAGGAAGATGCCTATGTTTTATTTGACTCAGTTTGGTCAGGGGGACATGATACCATTCCCTTATTACGATTATCGAAACATCGGGTATCCACGTTATTTCGTCAATTACGATACTGGGGAGGATTATCTTGACAAGACCGATACGGATACCGGATCGCTATACTCTTTCCCTAGCCGGAAGAGCGCTTATGAGATGGTTTGCAAGACCGGAGATATGTATCTTAGCGGTCGTTTCTTCCTATATTTCTATGGCATACCTCAGTTTCTTGTGGAGTCTGAGATCAATTGCAATTTCCGTATAGCCGGTCCTGAGCCTTACGAGGGGTTCTATCCGGAGGTGGGGGATTATATATCATGGACTCAGGAGCGTAATGTCCCTATATCAAGGGGTAATGTGTTTAAGATGAGTCCTGTGTATAAGAATCGATTTACGTTAGGTGGCAGGTCATTACCAGAGACGTATGATAGCAATTTTTGGGACTGCGCTTACCAAAGACCCAACGGCGTCATATGGAGCACCGCCGACGTGTCGGAGAACGGCATGACCGATCCTTGGCTGTCGTACAAGCCTATGGATTACCATGAGTTCAAGACCTCGTTCGGAAAGCTTATAAGCATGAAGGGAATAGAGTCGGATCAAATACTAGCTCGCTTCGAGAATCAGGTAGGACTATATAACGCTATAGACGTGCTGGCAGAAAGAATATCCCCGGAGAATAGCGAGCTAGGGACAGGTGGGCTTTTCGCCTCTCGTGGCATTGAGTATAATAATACGACGTTAGGATATTCCGGGACCCAGAGTCGGGATATGATCAGTTGCGAGTTTGGGCATTTTTGGGTCGATTTAAGGCGTGGTCAGGTGTTTAAGGTAGATTCTAATGGTAGGAATCTTACGGAGGTCACACCGGGGCTTAGAAACTGGTTTAAGGAGCATCTTCAGATGAAGATCATCCGTAGCCGGATATATAACGCTGATACGGACGCTGAGTTGTCTTATTATGATATCGATAACAAGTTCTTTGGTATAGGGCTATCCATGGGCTGGGATAATCGGTTCAAGAGGGTTCTAATAACCAAGAAAGATTATATACCGGTAGGGAATCCGAGCGAGTACCAATTCCGTGGCGGCCGGTTCTACAGGAACGGACAGGCGGTGGAGTTGCAGGACGCCAGCCATTTCACGGACGTCTCGTTCACCGTTGGATATAACTGCCTGAAGGGTGAGTGGAAATCATATTTATCCTACACCCCTGATTATTATATCGAGCACCAGCATTATTTCCAGTCCGGAAAGAACTACTCAAGTGAAAGTCAGGAGATAGGTTTATGGTCTCATGGTTTGACCAACCAATCGTATCAAGTATTTTATGGTAAGCTATATCCGTTTGTTATAGAGGTTCCGGTACGTGAGCAGTACGTGAATAAGATCCTCACCAACTACCAATATCGGATGGATGCCAGAAGATATCAGGATGAGGTTAATTACCAAATCCTTAGGACTACTGGATTTAATAAGGCATGGTTTTATAATGATACCAACAACAGCGGTGAGCTTCGGATGGTTATCGCCGACAAGAACGATATGAGCCAGCGGTTAAGGTATCCTATAACCAATGATGATAGCCGTGAGATACTGGTGACGGAGGTTGATCAGAAGATAAATATAAATGACTATTTTAACGAGGTCAAAGACGATACGAACAATCTTCCGATATGGGTTAAGGATGTGAATGACATTGGCCGGGAGATCGACCCCAGGGCTGTCGATTATCATCGGAGGTGGCGTGATCGTCTTCGTGGCGATTGGTTCTTGGCTAGGTTCGTGAATGACATTGAGAGTCGGTTCAAGATGATAGTACGTTGGTTTAGCAACGATGAGAAAGTTTATTGAGGTGATTATATACCTTTAAATATTTGATGTTATGGCAGCAGGGAAAACTAGCAGTAAAAAGAAGGGCGAATGCCCGAAATCAGGATGTATCAAGAAAGTAGGGAGTGATTGGCGAGTGGTCAGTAACAAGACAGGTAAGTTGTGGCCAGCTAAGTACAAGTCCAGGGAGAAAGCTAAAGGGGCTTTGGCTGCTTATCACATGCATTAGCGTATAAACGGGTACATGATTTATTATGTGCCCGTTTCGTGTTTTTAGGCTTATGAGATTATAGTTATCTTTGTGAAAAATGTAGTATATGTCTAAGAAGAATAAACCGGAGGAAATCCCATCGTGGATAAAGGATTTATATAAGAAGGATCTTGACCGGGTTGTCAATGGTGAGCGTCCTATGTATTTCAGGGGTATGGATGATAGTCCTTTGAGAAACGTATCCCCGGAGTTTGACATCCTTAGCGGAGGAGCCGCAGTTAAAGGTATGAATGGGATAAGAGGTACGTTGTCCCCGTTGAATAACGGTATGGGTAATTATAATTTCAGTATCAGGGGTATAAATAAGAAGATCGGTGAGTTGGTTGATGAGGCGGGGCTATATTTACCTGAGAAATTAAGACCTGTATATCGGACTGTGGTGGATGCTATGTCGAGTTCCAAGGATAAGGGGTTGGGTCATATCACGCAGCCGTTGGCCAACGCCCTGTACCCAGCGGACGAGCGGCGGAACCGGCGTCTGGAAGGGGAACATCCCGTTGGTTATGTGGATGCCATAGACGGCATATGGCCTAGGGAGAAATATGGGTTATGGGGAGAGAAGATTGAACGGAAAGCTGATGGAGGAGAGATGTATACCGTATCTAAAGGCGATACCCTTTGGAGTATAGCCAAAAGATTGGGATTATCTTTAGACGATATTGTATCGTGGAATAGGGATATCCCTGATATCAACAAGATACAGATAGGTGATAAGATAAAGGTTTCAGACCCATCGCTGTCAATAGAGAAAGAGGATCATGATTTGATGGATATAATATCCAGGGAGGCTGAGATCAATAAGATGAGCGATGAGGATATAATCAAGAGCGTCGATCATAAATCTAATTATGCTATTGTAGATAAGAAGAATAAAAAACTAACGGTTTATTCACCGAGCGGGGATATTCTTTATAGCACTAATAATATAGGTGTAGGTGCTTCTGGCGATGATTATAATACCTATACCAAGACGACGAAGGATAAAAAACTTATCGCCGGAGCTGGAAATATGTCTACTCCGGCCGGCATAACAAGAGTGTCAGGTATAGGCGAGTATCATGGCCAGAAATCGTTCCAGAGAGCCAGGTTTGATCCTAAGACAGGCAAGTGGGATCATGATATATCGTCATCTATGCATCATGAGGCTTCTGCTGGAAGAGGATCTAATGGGTGTATCAGGCTTCTTGGGAATACGGGGAATGAGCTGTATAATTTTATAAAGAAGGGTGATTTTATTTATACACTTCCGGAGAAAGAGGGAAGTAGGTTTGTCGTTCGTGAGGGGTCGCTTAATTATATAGCGGATAACCCTTATGGCGAGGATTCCGGTGAGAAGAGACTTTGGGATGATTATAATGTTCATATAAACAAGGATTTTAGGCCATTGAATATAAGCGTAAAAAATAGTGATATATCTCCTGATATCTTGCCTAAATGGATTTATAACGCTTATGACTCAAAGAATGGCGTCAATTCTAGCAACGCTTTCCTTGGTGTTATATCAGCCATTGATAATATAGCCAAAATGGATAAGCTGGGCAATATAAAGGAATATAGCGACGCTATATCATATAACAAGGAACGTATCATGAGTGAGTTCGATATCGATAGCTACACTTATGATAGGATGGCTATGCTTGCCATGGGTATCGCCGAGCAGGAGACTAAGTTTGGTGTATCCGCAAGATATATAGGGAAACAAGCTATCGGTGATCAAGGCGTTGATATAGCCAAGAGATTCAGGTCGTTGTTAAATGGTAACGGATGGAATGACAGGTCTTATAACTCGAAGGGTATAACACAGATAAAGATAGAAGGTGATAATGATGAGACAAAGAAGATATATAATAAGTTTGGTATAGATAAGGAGAATATCCTAAAGCCATATAATTCAGGTATAGCTACCATGTTGCGTTTGGCGTCTATATACAAGAATGAGGTTGTCGGTCGTGGCTTTAAGGATAATAAAGGTAATGATATAGACAAATTCGACGCCTTGCTTTATAAATGGATGGATAAGGGAAGGTTATTGAATAACGGCAAGGCTTCTCCTGATGATAATGATTATATCAATAATGTAAAGAAATATATTGGCAATTTTGATTTCAAGGTTAAATATAAGGATGGTGGGCCTATTGGTGATGATCCGTTGTATGTAAGACAGGATGTATCTGATAAGGCTTCGTATTTAAAAGATATCTTAGGTAATGCCATAAGAAGAAGATTATACGAGAATGTCACCCCCGATGTGGTGGCTTCAAATGCTAGCCTTCCTGACAAGGTCAATGAGTTTATATATGGCAGAAACGGGAAGGCTAACGTTGATGAATATAGCGATCAACTATGGGCGAGATTTTTATCTCAACCTAATAATCTAGATGGCAATAATAAGGAGATACGGATTCCTGATAATGTCATTACTGATATTGAGAAGATGTTCAATCGTGACACTAAGGATGAGATAAAGAGGTTAGATAAGAAAATACATGATACGGAGCAAGAAATATATGGCTCTGATAAGCCGGCTACAGATGATGCTTATGGTAGGCTGAAGCTTTTGAAAAAGTCTAGAGAATGGGTAGATGTTTTTGAGAAGAATCGTAATTCGGTAAGATCTGGTAAGCCTACGGTTTTTTCTGAGTACGATTTTTATCCCGAAGCTGCTGGTGAGCTTACCCCGTTATCAGGGTTTGGCAATTTTACAATTTATAGGCGTCCGGATGGGAGGTTAGGTGTTTACGACGTGTATGATTTTTATAGCGATGATCAAGAGTTTCCTGTCAATATAGCTACCAAGACGCTGGATGCTATAGGTAATAAGTTTGATGAGAGAGGTTCGTTTAAGGATTATAGTCCTCTCCCGGAAAGCGGGAAGGAGGCTCTTGTCCGTAACGCTATTATGTCTAAGAATAAGTTAGAGAATAAGGAAGATGGAGGGCCGGTTGATACAGGGCGAGATTACGGGTCTGGTAAATATGTTATTGATCCAAACAGATCAGAGGATAATAAGATGGCTGTGTATGATGAGATATGGGATTATCTGACTGATAAGAAGGGAATACCACAAACACAAGCCATCGGTATCCTGTCGAACATCGCCGCCGAGTCCGGAGGGGACACCGAAGCCCTAGGAGCCGCCGGTGATTTTGGCATCCAACAATGGCTTGGACCGAGGAAGAAGGAGCTACAGCGCAGGTATGGTAAGAAACCGACATTGACCCAACAACTGGATTATCTTGTGGATGAGTATCAAGGTCGTGTACCGGGGCTAGGTTGGAACTACATGAACCAAGGCAAGTTCTTTGATAAGGACGCTCAAGGCAATATATATAATTACTATATGTATTCGAAAGCTGATTTTGATAACGCCACGAATTATAAGGACGCTACCGTAGCATGGAATCAAGGATACGGAAGACCCCTTGGATCGACATTAAGAAACGAGAAGCGGTTTGAGTTCGCCGATATGTTCTCCAACAGATACGGTGTCCCGGAGAACGAGCCAATGAGATACGAGTTCGGGCAGCGGGATTCTGGTACGGGAGACGGAGGTCATCAGCCCGTGCCTGAGACGGTAGCCCCCGCCGGCCCTTCTTTGGCTTCCCATCCTGCCGTGGATAGCTGGTGGGAGAAGGAAGGTCAAGACCTGTTATATAAGATGCTAGCTCAATCAGGCGCCAACAAGAAAGCTATAGAGGACATCGCCAATAATATTAAGAATGATCCTCAATCGGAGGCGCAGATAGCGGAGGCCGAGCGTATGCGTAAGGAACAGGCGAAAAGGCAGTTGGTGCTTAATATGATACCGGGGTTAAGTCTTAACATAAAAGGTATGAGTAGAACTCGAAATTAATACTACATTTGTGAAATTATTAAATGTTTTAGATATGAAAAGATTGTTGTTTTTATTTGCTATGTTATTGACGCCGTTCGCTTTGATGGCGCAAGAGGTAATCCCATCAGAAGGGGCTATTACTATTGATCTGACTACCTTTACCGGCATCATGGCTTTTGTCACGATGTCAGCTACCCAACTAGCCAAGGTAGTGCCGTATATTGACACCCATAAGTGGGCTAAAGTCCTATCCGCCGTAGTCATAGGTATGCTGGTTTGTATATTAGCGTGGCTACTAAAGGTGTCTCCATTGCTTATAGGGAGTGAATGGTGGGAGGCATTGTTGTATGGGATAGCTGTTGGGTTCAGTAGTGCCGGCTTCTACGATCTGGTGAAAGCTATAGGATCACTGTTTGTAAAAAGGATCTAGCATCTTATAATTATTTGAGATATGTAAAATTTCAAGATTTTATTATCTATAATATAGGCTATTATATTTTGTAATAATATTAGTATTGCTTATATTTGTGCGCCTACCTACTCATCACGAGCGGATAGGCGCATTTATTAATTTAAAACTTTTAGTAAAGGTATGAAAAGTAATTTGATTTTATCATCAGAGAGTAGGGAATTATTAGGTAGGAACATTTCTGTTATGTCCAAGGACGGGTTTGTATGCATAACGGAAGTTATGGAAGCCTTGAATGAAAAACGTAAATCTATGGGGTTGGAGTCTAGAAGGCTTGATCATTTGTTTGCTACTAATGGATTTCAGGAAAAGATGAAAGCTCTTGTTAGGGAGCTGAGTATTAATGATATATGTACTGTAAGAAATCTTACGGTACAAAACCACGAATTGAAAATCAATAAGATAACCGATCTCAAAAAATACGGAATGGCTTACCGAAGAGGAAAGGGGGAGGGTCAGAAATGGTATGTAAATCCGTATTTTTTTGTTATGGTAGCATTGGAATTGGATCCAGAGATATACGCCAAGGTGATAATATGGTTGCATGATGGATTCATAGAGGACAGGAATGCCGCTGGCGAGGCTTATATCAAGATGAGTTCGGCCGTCGCCAGGTTGGTTAGCGACAAGAGTCAGTTGTCTGATAAGATATCAAGGGTAGCTAAGGCTATTAATTTTATCGTCTTTAACAAGCATGAGAGTGGGATAAGGAATACGGCTACAAAGAATCAGTTAAACGACATAGTAGCTGTAGAGAATGTTATCACCGGGGTTATAGATGGTGGCTTTATAGATACTTATGATAAACTTATAGATTATCTTGGTCATGAGTGGAAAAAGAAGTGGAGTAATCCTATAACGTGTTTAAAAGATTGATATTAAAAAGACTCATCGTTGTGAAATGATGAGTCTCTATTTTTTTAAACTATCTTTGTGTCAGAACGAAATTAATTTGATATGAGCAAGTATGTAATCAAGAGGAAGATACCTAAATATCAAGAGGCCGGGGAAGTCGGGTCGTATATGCTTGGTAATATGGACGGTATACAAGGGTTAGGTATAGAACCTTTGGTGAATACCAACCAAGGATTACCCGCGCCGGTCAATCCGCTAGGGATATATTCTTTGGATACTCCAGATCAGTTGAGGACTAAATACGCTAATGCTTTTGATCAGGATAATGTGTTTCCGGCTAGCTTCAAGGGTAGTTTGCAGCGTATAGCTGAGAATTATCAGGACAATGGTATTACGCTTAATAACATAACTGTTAACGATGTTGATAAGTCTAAGACCGGTTCAGGCGAGACGGATGTTTTTGATTTTACCACCATCCCCTACTATGGCGCTGATGATATAGGGTCTAGATTCACTCAGATGGGTCGTGGTATAGGGCGTATGAGAAGCGAGGGATATGGTGATTTATCCACTGGGGCTAAAACAGCTAATACGATAACCACCATAGCCTCAGGAATTAGTGGTATCATGGGATTGGCTCGTAACGTGGTTTCTGGGATAGCGTCTGAGAAAGGTACTCGTACCAATATTAGGTTGGCTCAGGAGCGTGAGGCCAGACAAAGAAGGCAATCCCAGATGCAGTACAAGGATGGTGGGGGTGTTTATCTAGGACCTAATAATAGGTTCGATAGCGGAAGCCTTACCGGTGAGTACCTGTATCCGTTACCTAAGTCGATGGAAGATCAAGCCAACGTAGAGGTCGAGAAGGGTGAGTACGTGACGCAGCCCGGAGAGGCGCCGATGGAGGCTATGGGGCAGAAGCACGCCGATGGGGGAACGCCTGTTTCTTTGGAGCAGGGTACGGAGGTTATTACCGATGACACCACCATAGAGCCGGACTTCGCTAAATACATTAGGGATACGTATGGTATTAAGGCTACACCAAAGGATACGTACGCTACGTTAATGGATAGATATAAGGTTAAGATCGGTCTTAAATCGGCTTACGATGATCAGAAAAAGGCGCTGGAGAAGCTGAAGAAAAACGATAAGATAGATGATGAGAATACAAGGCGTTTAAACGCCTCCGTATTGTCAAAGGCTATAAATGATAGCAACGATACCGTTAATGGATTAGAGGGAAGATTTACGGACTTCGCTAATGTCATATACAAAGAGCAGGAAGACCGGAAGATGAAGAAGGATGAGGATACGTATTTCGCTAAGGGTGGTGAGATAGATAACATCATATCCAGATCCATGAAAGAATACGGTCTTACGGAGGAGGATATAGCCGATGCTAAGAAAGAATTGCTTAAGAAAGTGGCTGGTATTCGCCAGAAGATGGAGATAGGAGGCACGTCTTTGTTCGGTCGTAAATTAACTTTCCGCCCGATCGAGAATAGGTTCAACAATGATCCTAACTATTTCGGTTATCAACGCCAAGGAACTGATGGCTCTTATGGAGGTATTAATACGGATGAGAGGTTGAATTATTATAAGACATTCAATCCGGTCGCTTACGATGCTTATATGGGAGCTTCAGAGGGCGCTAGGGCTAGGGCATTGCAAGACGCTATCTACGGTCAGACAAGTAGCTGGATGGGCTTGGCTACGGCTGAGAACCCGATCATCGCCAACGCCGAGGCGCTTCGGGATTACACGACGCTCGTTTCCTTTGGCGGTGAGGATAGTCAAGGTAATTACCCGGAAGACAAGAAAGCCGCATATCATGATAGGATGAGAGACAATAAATTAGGTTTGTTTACCACATCTCGCCCTATGATCGGTCTAGACGTTGTTACAGAGGAACAGCATAAGGCTCTTAACGATGCTGGTATCACCCATTTTAGCCAACTATTCTCTGACAAGAACAAGGATGTCGTTAATAAGATACTTGGGGAGGATATGCTTAAGATGCAGGCATTGAGATCCATGAAAGGAATGGAAGGTCTTGATTTTATACTTGACCCTCATAAGGTGGCTCCCGGTCCTATGGATATAGGTGATGTGGAGGAACCTGATGTTAAACTGGATATGCCTGAGCTGATTGACCCCAATACACTCCCTAAGACCAATACAAATGCCGGTAAGTCGAACAGCGGCAATGGAGGCAGGAATATAGTAGGTGGTGGTCTTGACTTTCCTGAGGTGTTCAGGATGACTCCGGGAGCCGTGACAACGGAAGGTCTGGAAAGACATTACGCTCCTACCGTGGACCCGGTGTTGAGATCGGCTGATCAGTATATGGTTGAGGCTAATCGTGCTTTCCAATCACAATTGGATCAGATGGGTAATGTCCCGGATTCCCAGAGAGGGGCTTTATCATCCAACCTACAGGCTATCATGAGTTCCAATATAGGTAAGTATATAAATGAGGTAGAACAAGGGAACGTGGCTCAAAGGACTTGGGCTGATGATGTAAACGCCCGGACTTGGACTGATACGTATGATAAGAATATAGCTCAACGTCAGGGTTATCAAAGTCGAATATTACAGGCTTTGGCTAATACTGACGAGAACTGGGCTAGGTATTTTGATAGCGTAAATGATGAGATCCAGCAGAAGTGGAATACGGCTACGACCATGAATACATTAAGGTCTATATTCGGGGATGTAAAGATTGGTCCTAATGGACAATCAATCGCTGATCCTCAAGGAGATATATTGAGTTATAGGAGATTATATCCTGCTCAGGAAGTAACTAAAGGCAAGAAAGGATAAAGGATGGCTTCACAATATAGTATATTAAGGAATTACGGCAAGTATGTATCGCCCTACAACATGGATGTCATGATGCAGGGGATGGGGTACATGCAGCAGAAGATAGATACCAATCGGCAGGCTATAAACGAGTATGCTGATTATATTATCAATTCTGACATTATAAAACCTCAGGACAGGGAATATCTTCAGAACAGGTTAAATGGGCTGATACAGGATGTGAATAACGTGTATCGTAAATCTAATTTGGCTTCCGACGGTATAGCCAGAAGTATACAGGCTCGTCTTGGAGAAGCTCTGGATACCCGTGTGTTGAACGCTATTGCCGGTACTAGGGAGTATAGGTCTTTCTCTCAGAAGATCGAAGATATGAAGCTTAATAATCCTAAGCAATATAGCGCTATAAATGAGGCTGTCGCTTTGTTGCCATTTTATGAATGGGCTAATGACGGTCAGGTTGGTACAAGGATGAATCCTATTCACTACACTCCTTATACGGATTACAATGAGGAGATGAATAAGATGATGAAGGATTTCGTTAGTCTTAATAAAGGAAAGAAGTTTTCTGTTCCTGAAATAGTGGATGGTAAACCTACAGGGAGGATGAGGGATATTACTGTTGATGAGATGAGTCAATCTCAAATTAGATCAATAGCGGCTAGGTCTATATCTCAGAATGCTAAAGCTCAGATGCAGATAGAGGGACAGTATTTAGCCATGACCAATCCTGGCATGTTTAGTGGTATGACTACTGAACAGTTTGTTAATAAATATGTTTCTGGGTTTGACGCTGAAGAGAGCGTTCTTTTAGCCAAGCTCAAAGGGGCGGAGGCCAGCCCTTCCGCTAAGGTGGCTATCGAGGCTTCGTTGCAGGAGGTTCGGGAGCAGCGCCGTGCGTTAGTGGAGGAAGCCACATCCTTTATTGGCAACAACATGAATCCCGCTAGGGCAGGGGAGTTTATTGTCCGTAATGAATTTCTTGATGGTGTATCCGCTAGATGGTCATACAATAATTCATCAGAAAGTTATAGTGCGGATGATTATTATTTTAAAGTAAGAGATCTTGATTTCAAGGAGCGGGAGTTCTCATGGAGACAAAAATCCAAGGAAATAGATCAGAATCTTAAGCTTAGGGAGATAATGACTAAAGAAGGTGGTAACAGTCCCGGCGCTTCTTCAGGTGTTATGATTGAGCTAGAAAAAGTTCAGCCTAATGTCACTCCTGAAAATATATTTGACAATCAGTATATTCAGAATGAAAACAATATATCAACAGGAGAGAAGGATTTAATATCGTCTTTAAACCCTGTTGATTTACGAGGTATAGAGAACGATATACAAAACAATCCCTCTATATATCCAGGTGGTGTTAATAGTGAGAATATTATGGCATGGATTACCAATAACGGTGGCGGGTCTAGTTCTGTGTTATCATCACCAGAAATGGTAGGTAGGTATGAGGCCCTTATGGCGGCGAATGATAATAGGAAGAAATATAGTAAGATAATGGACGAGGAAGTTGATTATCTTACGAATGCTTTTGATGTCGCTACGAAGAATATCCTTAATGATGCTATCAAAGATCAAAACTATGTTACTGGTGGTATTGATACATATACTGATAATGGTATGGTTAACGCAAGGGATGTTGGTAAGAATGGAGCGGTTATTGGAGGAAGGGAGTATTCTCCGGAAGATGCTTTGAAAGTTTCTTCTATAGTTGGATTGATAAGCGAAAACATCAACTACACGGATAGGTCTATAGCTAATATGGAGTTGATGAGATCTTATATAAATCTGTTAAATAGATATTCGGGAGAAAATTTCACTTTGGATGATATAGATAATATAGCCAAAACTTATAGTCGTGTAGATAATCCAATAATGAATAGTGATGATGCCAATATGACTAATAGGGATAAAATGATCAAGATCATAGGTAAGAATATGTCTAGAGCTGATGGCCCTACGCTCAGAAGGGAATGGTCTTCTTCCAATGTAGGTCGTAATATAGCTAAGGCTGTTCAGGATTCTAAAACAGTCTATGAAAGAAGATATGATGAGTTTGCTCCAAGATCATGGTCATTTTCCAATTCTACCAACGCTTCTAAAGAGGATAGGCGTATGCATGCTAAATTAGAGAGTCTGCTTTTGGCGAGAGCCGGTTTCTTGAATAAAGATAAAGATAGTAGACTTAATAATTATATATTGTATGCTCGTCCTACAGATAATCCTAATACATTTGATTTGGTAGCTATGGCTGGTGGAAAGAATATCGCTACGGTTCAAGTTACTAAAGAAGAATTAGATAGTATGGGGTATAGTTTGTATGAAAGGGAAAGAAATGTGAGATCGGAAGATTATGAATCCAAGATCATTCCTGTGTCTTTTTCTGCTACAACCAATAGACCTTACCAGAAATGGGCGGAGGCTAATTCGCTTGGTGCTTTCGCTACTGTCGAGAATGCGGCGGAGGAGGCTTCTAGGATGGTTGATAAGTATGATATTCAAAGTAATGATCTAGCTACATCTGAGCTTAATAAGAGGGCTATTAGGATAATTAATACGGTTTTGAGGAATTACAAGTCGTATGATGTCAAAGCTAAGGGATTCCCCGGAGGGGTTGAAGTTGGTATTTATTTCCATGGTCAAGCAAAGACTGGGACACCGCTTAAGGTATTAGAGTATAATACTGATTATGCTGATAATATTATGAAAATCATAAATATGTGTCCTCAGATGTATCTTACTCAAGCTGTGGTTGAGGCTATTAATAAGGATGTTATTGTAAAGGGTAGGGACATTAATGAACAGCATTCTGACCTTAGCAATCTTCTTTCGGTGTTGGATAAAGAGACCATAGATAAAATAGATGGTAAAAATGAACAGCAATAATAATAATGATATGGGGAATGTGATGAGGGATCAGGGATATTATGTTCCGACTCCATCCATTCCATCCCCTATGCTTTCTGGGGACAATATTTCTTCTATCCCTATTCCTGTCGGGATGAGTAGTTCATCGGATATGGATAATGATGTTTTATCCAGGGAAGGAAATAGAAGCATACCGTCATTGGTTGAGGGTATAAAAAAATCTGTAGAGACATCTTATCATGATGACGTAAGAGCCAGAAACTCGCTTTTCCAGATGATAAATGAGGTAGGTATACCTAAGGGTAATTATGATATAACTGGGAGCAGGATCAATCTTCGTGATTCAAGATATAGGTTATCAACAGGTGAGTGGATTCCTAAATATGAGAATTATATCAATAATATAGATAATGACGATCGTCTATCGAGAAGTCAAAGTGGTTGGGAGAAAACTTATAGAGGATTAGGTAAGTTTATTTATAAGTCTGCTTTGTATGGAATAGGTGGAGTAGGTCAGTCTGTTTATGGATTAAAGGAGCTTGTTACAAAAGGGACGTTATCAGCTATGTATGATAACAGTTTTGCCAGATGGTTGGATGATATGGATAAGCGTGGTGATTATACGCTTAATCATTATTACAGTAAGGAGGAGCGAGATGCCGGATTTCTTAAAAGTATGTTTACAACCAATTTCTGGACAAATGATCTTTTGTCGGGGGCTGCATTTACGGCTGGGGCTATCTTGTCGTCTTATGCTTTCGCTGGCGCTGGTCTTATGAATGCCGCCCGTATGGGGGCTAGGATAGGAGCGACTGTCGCTAGATTAGGTAGGGCCGCTTCCGCCACGAAGAGTGGGTTTAACTCCATGCTGAGGGCTGCCCGCGTAGGACGAGGCATAGGTAAGGGGTTGGACAACCTAACCTTTATTGGTACGTCAACACTTTGGGAGGCTTCGGTAGAATCAAGAAGCGGGTTGATGGAATCTGAGGAAAACTTCAAGCAGGCTTACAGAAATGCCTATGGTAGAGAAGCCTCGTATGAGGAGCTTATGAGGTTCAGAAATGACAACGTCGATGCCGCCAATACTATATTTGCCGCTAATATCGGTATTCTTACATTGTCTAACATAGCTATGTTCGGTGATATGTTCGGCATGGATCTTGGCGTGGATAAGTTTATAAAACGCAATATATTTGGCGTAGGGGCTGAGAGGATGGATAACGGTATGTTAAGAACCATAACGCCAAAGAAATGGCAGAAAATAGCCGGGAATACGTTCAATATTATCAAGCGCCCAGTGTCAGAAGGTCTTTATGAGGAAGGTCTTCAGGGAGTGGCTAGCAAGTCCGCCGAGGATTGGGTAGAATCAAGATACAATCCTATGGCTATCCGTCAGAACATAGGTTATATGGAGGCTATAAAGAACGGGTTCAAGGAAACATACGGGTCTAGTCAAGGCTGGAAGGAGATCGGCATCGGTATGATTATCGGATCGGTTATGGGTGGAAAGACCTTTGGAGGTATAAAGGAATGGAGCCAAGACATGTCCCGGAACAAGGGGATGGTGGAGGCCTACAACGCCAATGCCGGCGCCTTGACCGAGGCCGCTGTCCGTGCTATTCGTGGCAGTATGGCTCTTAACGCTCAATTATCTGGCGTAGACACATCGTACGAGAGTGATGGTAGGATCATAAACAAGGATTTTAGTGACGCCGTATTCAATCGTCTCCGTTATGATTCGGAGATGGGGATGCTGGATGATACCAAGGAGAATTTCAGGACGGTAGTCGAATCTATACCTAACAGCGATATAGCCTCCGATATGAATATGACAGATGAGCAGGTAAATGAGTATAAGTCCAACCTTATCAGTGAGTTTAATAAGAAGGTAGATAATTTTACCATGGCCAATAGGTTCGCCGACTCCCTTACCGATGGTATATCCAATAGGTCGTTTAACGCCTATATCTCCAATATGGCTTATAATGGCCTTGAGGCGAAGGATAATTTGAACGATATTGCCAATCAGTTAAGAAGGATATACAATACGGATATAGGCCCCGCTCTTGATATATATTCTCGTCTTAATCCTGATTCGAGCAGGGATCTTGAAGAACTCAGGAAGCTTACGGATGATATACAGAGGATGGAGAAGAATATCTTGAGGCTTCAACAAAGTGTCGCGTCGAAGGACGCTCTTGAATCTGATAAGGCTAAGTTGGTCAAGGAGAATGATAGGCTTCTTAAATTAACAGAGGATAGGATCGCATTGGAGAGGAAATTAACTACGTTAATTAACTCAGAGGCTGATATATCTAAGTTGTTCTTAAATAGAAATGATTCAAGGATCAGTGCCGCTGATCTTATGGCGGCTTATGATACTATAGCTGATTTTGAGAACGTCGTATCTATCCGTGGGGTTGATAATTATAAGGAGGCTATGGCATTGCTTAGTGAGTATCGTCATAATCTTGTGGCTTATAAGAATATAAACGAGTCTCTTCGTCGTATGCGTGACAGAAGATTCATCCGGGCGCAGGAGCGCGGGTTCATGAAGATATTATCGAACGTATGGGGTAAGACTTATGAGGAGGATGATAGCAAGTACGATTTCAGGAATACTGATAATCCTGATGCCAATGATCTTTATGCCAACGACCAAGCTATAGACAAGGCTTACCAAGATGGTCTTATAGGGGAGGATGAGGCATTTATGTTCAAGACATATAATCATATGATAGCCAGATCTATGGAGAACGAGATTAAGACCGATGAAGGTAATATAGTCGAGAGGGTTCCTGATGATGAGGATATCATAAATCCTTCTGACGATAGAATCAATAATATAGCTATAAAGATATGGAGCGGTAATGAGGATGTCTTATCTCCTAGGGAGAGACAGATATATGATAATAACAAGCCTCGTGTCGATAGTCTAGTTAACGGGTTTGGGGATAATCCTATTTCAAGGATCAATAAGGCTAGATCGATAATAGATAGATTGAAGATCCATGATAATATTTATGATAATATCAAGGACGCTATTGATGATATTGTAGATATGAATATCAATGGTCTTGATCAGGATCAGATCAAAGAAGCTATAAAGACTTATAATGATCTTATGAATGAGGCTGACAATGGCAATGAGATTGATCAGGATAAGCTTAATGAGGCTATTGATATTATCAATAACTATTCTGATGATCCTCTTCTTCGATTCGTGGAATGGATGAGGCTGTATGATAATGGAAGTATAGCTGTCAAGGATTACGATAAATCCATACCTATGGGTGATGTCCTCACAGAGAGCGAACCCGGGACATCCACCGGCAGGACGGAAGTTAACGCCGCCCAGAACCCGGTGGTGTTGATGGCCCAGAAGAGAGAGATCGGTGGGGTCATGTATTATGAGGTTGGTGGAATGAGGCTTGACAGGTTTATGGCGGGGTCCGGGCTTAAAAGGTCTGATGCCACTGATACTGATAATGGAAGGGTGATGGATTTCACCAACGGAACCGACATATTTACTGTTATAGAGTCAGATAACCACTCAAGATGGATGATTAGCGAGGATGACGCTCAGGCTTTCGAGAACGCTACCGGTGTCATATTGGGGCGGCAGACCGCCTTATCGACCTCCAACTGGTTCATGGTGTATCGCAAGGGGCAGGATGGGTCTATTGTTCCTTATTACACGGGTGATACGTTTGGGTCTAACAACGAGTCGGTGAATCAGGAAGCAACGGCTAGCCTTCGCAAGGGTGATATGGTAAGGTTTAAGATGGATATGTCAGATCCATATACCAAGGAATTGTATGATAAATACAATAGCCTTAACGCCGTTGACCCTAATTCTGATGAGACTAAGTCGGCTTACCGAGAGCTGGTTGATAATATGGTTATTAAGATCGTGGATAGCGACGGCAATTTCGTCTCGGTACTGAAAGCCAATGACCCGGATTCAAAAGGAAGTAACGCTGATTTAAGGAGTAGGGCCTTTGAGTTATATAGGGATAATATAGGATCTGTTACTGGCGAGATTGATATACCGTTCGTAGGTACAGTTACCAGTGTTTTGCCGGGAAGACCTAATTTTAGCGTAAGTGATGATAATGGTACGTTGATGGTATCCGAGAATGATTTTACCAACGAGACGGTTGGTAAAGTCGAGAGCGTAGGATATATAGAGAATGGGGAGGTTACGATGAGGGATGATATTAAGTATAATATATTCCCGTTCTGTACGGCTATCGTCAGGGACAAGTATGGTGACTATAAAGATTCACGTATCCCGGTCGTAGCTATAAAGACAGGAAATGGAAGAAATTACCTGTACCCCGTAAGATTGAAAAATCAGGATATATCGTCATTCTCATCCATGATCGGATCGATGGCTGATAGGATTACGGAGGGTCTAGGCGGAGGCGTAAGTATTGATGATATAATGGATCTTAATAACGCTATAGCCAGATCAGGGTTGGATAATAAGACATATATGATTCCGCTGGCGGGAGACGTGGATGTTATCAAGAACCGGCTTAAAGCTGTCAAGGAAGCGGCTAGCAGGATGCCTATGACCGCTGACGTAAGAGGATGGATAGGTGATTCCAGAACTAAGGAGGATATTTTGATGAATGACGTTACGATCAACATCGATCTTAACAACGATCCTTTCATAGCTCCTAAGTTTAGGATGAGTATCAAGGAGAACAAGGTATCCAAGGAGGAGACGGAAGTCTCGTTCCCTAACCTGCCGGATCTGCCATCGGAGTTCGCCTCGCCTACGAAGGCGGCCGAGGACAAGTCTTTGGTTTCCGACGGTAACGTAGTATCCGGAGAAAATGAGGCGGAAAATCCTTGCTAAATAAAATATCTTGACTTATCTTTGCGGCGTCAGTCCATCACCTGACGAGTAAGATATTTAAAAGTTGGTTCCTGTCGGGTGTGTGATGGCCCCGGTGGGGACTCTTTATATTATGCAATTAGATGCCTTTTTACATCGGAAGATCATGCAAGACCTACGCATCCAGCGAGCGAAGGTCTTGATGATGTTATACACCAGTCATTATTTTGTCAATAACAGACAAAAGCAGTTGCTTGACCATACATACGCTTTAAGCAGGGATCAGGCTTTTGATTATATGACTGAGTTCAACAAAAGGCTTAGTGATAAGGTGGGTATAAAATGTACGATGGATATCCTTCTACCTACCGATGACGATAACGCTAATATCATAATCGAGTACAATGGTATCATCAAGAAGCTGATGAAGGAGGCCGAGAAGCTGGAACTTGACACTGACGCCATTAAGGAAATGATGCGTGATCTTCTTAATGAGTTGAAGGATGATATTGATCTTAATATCCTGATATTTGACGTAACCCAGTTACTTATAAAATACAATCTATTTAGGTTGGATGCCATAACCGAGCAGGAGTTCAAGGACTCTTTCGTCAGGATGGATAGTAGGAATATGGAGATAAAGAAATTAACTTTATCTGATATCAAGAAGGTGGTGATGATGATGGAGGATAGATATAGTTATATTTCGTCTATATGATGGACAAATATAATTGATTACGTTTTTTGTAAAAATGTCTCCTGTTTGTTTGTAGTTTCAAAATAAGGTCTTATATTTGCGGTGTCCATCCGTTATTGGGCCATAAGAAGATATTAACTCGCCTAAGCGTAGGCGATAGATGAGGGTCATTGGTGGAATAACGGACGCCAATGGCTCTCGTTGTTTTTATATCATGAGTGAATTATCTGAGATTTTTAGTTACAATGGTAATGATGTAACTTTTAAAACGGTTGATGATGTAACCTATGTTAATGCCACGGAGATGGCTAAATACTTTAATAGGAGAACAAACGACTATTTATCGTTAGTATCTACTAATGAGTTAGTTAAGGCAATTACCAGAAAAACTGGTAAATCTGAAAATCAGTTAGTTATAAAGAAGACTGGAATGCCGGTTTTTGGAGGTGGGGTATGGTTGCATGAGGATATAGCTATAGATTTTGCCCAGTGGCTTAGTGTAGATTTTAAGCTGTGGTGTACAGATAAAATAAAGGAACTTTTATTGAAAGGGCATACATCAATAAATAGGAGTAATTCTGATATAAGCAGAAGAGATCTACCATCCGATTATATAGAGGCATTAGAAGCGTTAATTAAATCGGAGAAGGAGAAAAAGGCATTAGCTGAAGCCAAGAAAGTGGCAGAAGAAGCTAAGAGGATATCTGATAATATTATCAAAGAACAGGCTCCTATGGTTGAATTTGCTAAGACAGCCGAAATAGCCCAAGAGACAGATATGTTGATCAGAGAGGTTCGGGAAAAGCTAGAGGCTCATGGATATGATATAGCGGAGAAGAATCTTCGTATATTGCTTGAGGATAATAAGTTCTTCGCCAAAACCGGTAAGAGATGGTTGTTATCCCAAAGGATGATAGATCGTGGTTATGCTCGTTACAGATATCGTGATGACGATGAGTTTTATGGAACTAACACTGTTTATGTGACTCCTAAGGGATTCCAGTGGATCGTGTCTAAGATATCTGGGGAATGGATGCCTAGGTTCTTGGAATTGAAAGGTAGGGTTCTGAGTAGATCAGATAAAGATATTTTCGCTAAACGATAAGTTTCATTTTTTTTGTTATTTAGGATTGAGTTTTTTGCCTGTCCGTGAGGATCGGCAAAATGATTTGTACTTTTTCAGAGTAAACATAAGGTTTGTTATTATTGTTATTTGGCTCCCGTCCGCTCGTGAGAGTAGGCGGGATTTTCATATCTTTGTAACAAAACGATTTAGCTATGGGTAGATCTTGTTATGTTATAAAAAATAAGGAGGGTGGGGTAGATAATGTCCTTGCCCCGAACGACCAACCATCCGGATTATACCAAAGGGCGATGGAGGTGCTGGGCGACCAGAAGCAGGCCTTATCGGTCTGGGGTACGGCCTACTCCCCCGACTTCGTGTCCTTCTTTGGCGACTGGATGTCCATGCCATCAGAATATGATCTGGATAGTAATGGGGAACCTAGGTATGATGATGTCATGTCCTTTATCAAGCGGAAGAACTATTTCGCCGGCAATTTCATGGCCGATGAGGTTAAGGATATTAATAATACTCTTACTTCCTTGGGTGTTGATAATATCAATGATCTTAATGATATGATCGTATCCAACTTCCTTTCCGGCGGTGATATATTCCTCAATAGGTACAATCTTGAGCGATCTGGGATGTATGACGCTGATGAGATTGATAATATCATGACTAACCGATCGGAGTATGAGCGGGTAAGGGATATGATGAGGAGGATTGTCGATTTTATGTCTGATGGGAATCTTAATGAGAAGGATATGTATTTCCTGTCCTCCGAGTCAGGCCTTGGTGATGATTATATGATATATGAGGATACATATGACTCGTTAGGAAAGAGAAGGGGCTTGAATCCAATAGAGGTAAGGGATACGATCATGAGGGCGGTAGGCGGTATCAGCGACCGCCGGGAGTTCGATCAGGCTTTCGCCTCCATCCCATACCCTTCCTTGGCACTCCGGTATCAGGAGGATCAGGATTACGCAGATCGGATGTATGACACGTATCGTAATATGACCCGTATGGAGGTTCGGAGTCAGGACGGAAATACGATTACCGACTCGTACTTCAATAGTACCATACCGTATATCAGTATGCCTAAGGATATGAAGGGTCTAAGGGATAAGGTTGGGGAGATAATCGATATGGATGATTTTAAGGACATCAAGGACGTTGCCGGACGTCTGCATGACATAGCCATGGATCTTGCCGACATGGGCGTGGATATAAGCGAGGCGATCAGCGATGAGATGGTTATATCCAGACCGGAGGATATCCGTGATCTTATGGCATCGCTGGATGTCATGTTATCTTCCATACAGGCCGGCAATTCGGTATACGATAGCTTTATCTCCGATCTTGATAGGATAACAGGAAAAGGGAATCCGATATACGAGGTTCAGGATACTTATTCTACTGGGGATAGGATGGTGTATGTAAGATCCGGGAATACATCCCCTTCCGATATGTATGATAGGAGCATGTTGTATATTAGTAGGAATACGTACCATAACACGGCTCCGATAACCGACACCGATCAGGCCTATGAGATGTTGGCCAATATCGGGATAGAGCGGCCCTCGTACTTGCCGGCTGGCGTGGTCCCCGCCGGGGCTTCCCGTTCCGATATTGGCGTGGTCAAGGATAATATAAAAAAGCTGGTTATGTCCAACATCTCATCCTCGAATACCGAGAACATGATCCTTGCCAGATTGATATACCAGCATCCAGTTACCCCTGAGATGGATGATGCCGATATCGATCGGGAGTTCAGGAGATACGAGGCTAGACAGGGGAAGGATCGGGATTTTATCAAATCCTGTACATCGTTGAGGAAGATCCAGATCAAGGAAAGGTTAAAAAAATCGGATTTATATAATAATGTCTTACGTTTCCTTGATTTTAATGGATTTTATAATGTATCTTTGAATCACCATGACAGAGGTACGTTAAAAAGCATGGAGATGTCGTTGCCGGAAGGTCAGGTAAGGGATCTTCTGTTTGACGTGGCTATCGAGTCCGGTGACAGTAGCATGAGAAACCTTTTCTATCTGGATAGACAGGATAGGATGATGGATGCCGGGTTTTATAGGTATCTGTACCAAAGGAATCCGGGCCTGCTCCGGGAGGTCAACGGCGGTGTCGAGGCGAGACCGGACGGTTCGTTCTTGGCTCGTGGGAGGTATGATGATTTCGTGTCATTCCAATCCGGCTTATATGAGAAGATAGGTGAGACGGTTGATGGTGCGATATACAGGTTCGTTGATGATCTTATATACTCCGATCCATCATCATATCAAGAAAACATGGTACGAAGGATGGGTGACGTTACGGTAAGGAGTGACGATAACCGCCTGTCAAGGATAGAGGATAATCCCTCATCCAGTAAGATAGTTAATGAATACACTGCTAATACAAATAAGTTGATGCGAGATTTTTCGTGTAGTTAATCTCTCTTTGACGTCGTGAGACGTTTTCTTTCGAGCATTGAAACATTGAATTTATAGATTTGCATGAATCCGGGCCGTAGTGATACGTTCCGGATTTTTTGTCTTGTACCGGTTCTTATTAATACCAATTGCATGACATGACGTGCTTTGATGATGACATATATCACGATCCTAGGATTATTAATTTTTGGACTTTGTAACGCCCACTATCAGGTGGGGTTATTATTAATTCAAAAATAAATAGACATGGGTACAAGTGGAGACAAAATCGTGCTGTTAGACGGCATGGGTTCCGGGAGCGGTAGCGCCGCTAATGGTTTATTATCTATGATTCCGGGTATGTTTACCAGCCTTTTGGGTGGTAATAAGATGGATCCGAATTTAGTCGCTGCGTTGATGAACGGTCGTAACAACCAAGACCAGTTCGGAGGGGCTAACGGTTGGTGGTTGTGGATCATCGTCCTGTTCTGGTTATGGGGCGGCCGTGGCTTTGGCAATGGTTTTGGTAACGGTGGTGAGAATTGCGCTAATGGTCTTCCCGCTCAATTGAATAACGACTATGGTCGTGAGTTGCTGATGCAGGCCATCCAAGGTAACAGAAGCGCTATCGAGCAGATCGCTAACGCCTTGAACTGTACTACCACTCAATTGCAAAGCGCTATCTGTAACGTACAAGGCGCTATCGATAAGGTAGCTGGTCAGGTAGGTATGACCTCTCAGGCTGTTATTAACGCCGTACAGCAACAAGGTTGTGAGATCGGTAATCAAATTAGCTCTTGCTGCTGCAATTTGAGTTCTTTGATCAACCAAAGCACGTGCGCTACTCAAAATATGATAACGCAGCAAGGCTTTGACAATCAATTACGGACATTAGAGCAAACCAATGTTCTTCAGAGTAACATCAACCAAGGATTGACAAACAATCGTGAGCAGGCTACTACGCAGTTCAATATCTTGAGCGCTAAGATTGATGCTCAAACAACCTTGATTAATGATAAATTCTGTCAATTGGAAATGCGTGAGATGCAGAATACGATCAATCAGTTGCGTGATGAAAGGTCGGCTTACCAAGCCTCCGCGTTGACTCAGCAACAGACTCAGAATTTGATCAACCAGTTGAGACCTACCCCTGTGCCGGCTTATCCTTCATGCTCTCCTTACCAGACTTATGGATGGGGCAAGCATTTTATGGAGGTAATTACGGATGTGGGTGCAACAATGGATGCTGCAACAACGGAAACGCTGCTATTTAACTCTATAAAGGAAGGAGGCTATTATGGCTTGTGTTTCTAAAATAGGGTCTCTTTATGAGTTGGTCACGAAGAACGTGGTAGTGACTACTACCAACACCATCTTCGGCATCAACCCAAGGATATGGCTGTCCTTGCCATGCGAGGGCCTTCTGCTGCTGAAAATCCGGCAGGTGGTTCCGACAACAGGCGAGACATTGCCAGTGCAGATAGCTATTCCAGCGAACAGCACCGTATCCACGGTAGGTGATGACACATGCTGCCCGGTAACCGGCGTGGCTGTGGTGAATCCGATCAACGTGGCTGTGACCGGAGCGGCTATGGTTAACAACACCGAACGCCTTGTTTATTTCAACAAGGTAAGGGGTGTATTGAGGCTCATGGATTGCTGTGTGCCTACAACTTCCGCCTCGGCGTCGGAGACGACTGTTGATGAGGGATAGGTTAGATTGGATGTCTAATGGGAGGGTATTCCCTCCCGCTTAAAAATCGAGATATGTTTAGAGACTTAAAGAAAGGATTTCAAGTATATACGCTGGATACGTCCGATGTTCCGGTGTTCAGGATGGGGAATGTGGTTAACGTGTCCGAGCCTAGGTTCCAGCAACCCCAGATGGGTCAGATGGGGCAATATCAGCAACTACAGGATAGGGTGATAGACCTTACCGTGGAGATAAACGGGTCTTCCATGACCTATGTCGTACCGGAGAGCAGGGATGTCGCTATGTCCAATAACATAACTTTGGCCTGCTCGGTCGATCCGATCATGAACCAGCTTAACGCCGCTAAGAGAACCAGCTCCGATATTCTCGATAGTATCGATAAGCATAGGAGGACACTAGAGGCTTGTGATTCGATCCTTGAGGAAATCAATCCGGCTTTTAAGCAGACTAAGGATCAAGACCGGAAGATCAAGAATCTTGAGGAGAAAGTCGATAGGATGGGATCCTCTTTCGATGAGCTAAAAGAGTTGTTAATTAAAAAATTAGGTTAAGATGAGAGTTATAGATTTAGGCGGCGGTCACGAAGAGGACTACAATGACGAGATCTACGATCGTAGAGGCGGCCGTGGACGTAGCAGACGTTCGGATGGGACTTACATGGGTTATGGTGGTGGAATATACGACCACTATGGCAAGGAGCATGACGGCAGAATGGATGAGCTAGAACGCCGTGAGCGTGATCTTGAAAGACGCGAGAGGGAGCTGGAACGTGACGAGCGTGAGCTTGAGAAACGCGAGAGACTCCATGAACGTGAGGACGAGATGTATCGCAGGGGATGGTTCGGTGAGCGTGGCATCCGTGACGAGTTCGATGGTACCGAGCCGTATATGCGCAGGGGACGCAGGAGTCGTTACTACTGAGGAGCAGACGCCGATGACCCGGATTATAAGCGGTATATAGACACCCATGGATATCACTTTTCCAAGGAGCTGGCTAGGGAAGCCGCTGACAAGATGCTTAACGCCGACGGGTCCAAGAGAAGATGGACGATGGAGGACGCTAAGCAGATGTTCGATAAATGCGGGGCCAAGAAACCTGATAACGCCACTTGGGGAGATATCCAATACCTGTTCGCTATGTTCTATAGCGACTACTTTCCTAAGGTATTGGATTGCGACCAGAAAATAGTCAAGGCTGTCTTGGCTTATCTGGAAGACCCTGACGCCCCGGAAGGGACGGCGTTCGTAAGGTATCTGGCGGTGCGGTGCTTCGTCGGTGACACAATCAAATGGAGTGATATGATTTAGTTTGATACAACGTTGGAGAACCCTGTCGGCAATAGAATACCGATAGGGTTTCTTTTTGACCGTAGCCTTATTATGATTACATTTGTTCGAGGTAGATCTTTTGTTCATAGGAAGGGTGGGCGGGAATGAAAAAAGGCATCCTCACGGACACCCTTCCCCTTTGGTTGAAAATCACTTAAAACATTATGAGTTACTACACTGCAAATATAGATAAATAAACATAAATAGCAATGGCTAAAGGACATTATTGGATAGAGCCTGTGGATCAGACGTTAAACGATTTTCAGTTTTATAAGGCCCGTATCGTAGGCGATCCTGAATATGACGAGAAACATCATCGAGTTATATTGAGGACTGATAAGTATTTCCCCGTTGGGAGTATCTTTCATGTCCTTAATGATAAGGAGATGTTTGTTATTGAACGGAAATTCAAAATCTGGGGCAATAAATATGTCATAAGACCTTGTGAGGGTGAATGGGAATGGGAGTCTGTTCAGAAACTTAAAGACAAGGCTATTATATTCCGTGCCGGGTTCCTGCATGGGAACGGCAGCTTCTAACACCTGCCCGTATCTACCCCCCCCCTCGATTTCTTGGTGTTTATGTATATAGTTATATTTGAGCAAAAAATAAGTTTGATATGGAAGATTTTCAAGGTAAATACAATGGCAAGCAGATAGAGCAGCTTTTGGATAAGGCTAATGATATTGATCTTACCAAATATGCTCTTAAGACGGATAATGCCCCTACCGCCACGAAATTACAGGCGGCTAGGACCATAGCGCTGTCCGGGGCTGTTACCGGTAGTGTTTCATCGGACTTCGGAAGCAACGTAACTATCTCCACGACATTGGCTAATTTTGATGCCTCTAAGATCGCGTCCGGAACCATCAGTATAGATAGGTTGCCTAAGGCGGCTTTGGAGAGATTGATCGTGGTAGCTGACGATACGGCCAGATTTGCCCTTACCACCGCTACGGCTCAAAGTGGTGATACGGTAAAGGTAACGTCTACAGGTAAGATGTATCTGATAAAAGACGAGTCTAAATTAAGCAGTGAGGATGGATATGAGCCTTACACGGCCAGTCAGGCTTCCTCCGTGCCTTGGTCCGGGGTTACGGGCAAACCAAGTACCTTCACCCCTCCCACGTCCTCCGCTACCGTTCTTGGCGGTATTAAGGTAGGATATACGACTTCCGGGAAGAACTATAAGGTGCAACTGGATTCGTCCGGCAACGCTTACGTCAATGTCCCATGGACAGATAATAATACCACGTACAATCAAGCCACGGCTGATACTTTAGGATTGGTTAAGATCGGTTACGATACTAGTGGCAAGAATTACGCCGTGGTGTTAGACGGTAATGGGAAGATGTATGTAAATGTTCCTTGGACTGATAATAACACGACTTATGCTCAAGCCACGAGCGATAAGTTGGGTCTTGTTAAGATCGGATACTCTGCAACTGGGAAGAACTATCCCGTTGTTCTTGACGGTAGTGGTAAGATGTATGTGAATGTTCCGTGGACGGACACCAACACCACATATTCCAATATGGGGGCGGCTACTTCCTCTGCCGCAGGAAAGGCCGGTTTGGTCCCTGCTCCTGCCGCCGGAGCGCAAGGTAAGTATCTTCGTGGTGATGGAACGTGGCAGACACCTCCTAACACTACATATAGCAACATGGGCGGAGCGACGTCCTCAGCCGCAGGATCGGCGGGATTGGTACCAGCGCCGGCTGCCGGCAAGCAAGCGTCGTTTTTGCGTGGTGATGGCACATGGGTGGTTCCGACAAATACCACATACGCTAAGGCTAATACCACGACCTTAGGATTGGTGATGATCGGATATGCGGAGAATGGCAAGAATTATCCGGTGGAGCTGGATGGTAGTGGGAAGATGTTCGTCAACGTGCCTTGGACGGATACTAATACAACGTATGGTGTTGTGGGAGCTAATGGATCAACAGGTCTTGTAAAGAACGGAAGTACCGTGACAAGCGCTTCTGGCTATATCGCCTGTCCTATTGTCAGTGGTGTCCCTTATTATAAAGACACTAATACCACTTACGCCAATATGAAGGCAGCTACGGCTTCCGCCGCCGGTGCTGCGGGATTGGTTCCGGCTCCCGCTGCGGGCAAACAGACATCCTTCCTTCGTGGCGATGGTACATGGGTCGTACCTACCAATACCACATACGGATTGGCCTCTACTACAGCCAACGGCTTATTGAGACAGCTTAATGGTAGCACCTCTAATTTTATGCGTGGAGATGGTACATGGGCTACCCCTCCTAACACGACATATGCCGTAGCCAACGAGTCCACTAACGGTTTGATGGCGGCCGCCGATAAGAAGACCATGAATAGGCTTATAGGAGTTAATACGGTCACGACATTAGCTAACCTGCCTATTAGCAAGAGAAGTATCACGGCTACGTTATCAGCCGCTACCACCCTATCCGTGCAGTCAGGGATGCAGATAGGGGAGGAGCTGATGATCAGGTGCGTCCCGTCGGCGGCCTTCACGCAGGCTATACCCAACTCCGGGGATTATGTCAGCATGAGCGGAACTTCTATAACCACTACGGCTAACAAGCCTTTCGAGATAAATATCTGGTGTTACGCTTCAGGTAAGTATAGCATCGCCGTTAAAGAACAAGATTAAAGAACAGATTATGGCATATACATATATAAACAGGGAAATATATCCCAATCAATTAGTTCAGGACGATCCGCTTGATGATAATTACGCCAAGGGCTATAGTTATGATGATTACATTAACGGGAATCCCGCCCCATGGATAGAGCTTGGGGAGGAGCAATTGGCGTTCAAGGAGGCCAATCCTAAAGCTACGGTTAAGGAAATTATCGAGGCTAAATTGGATGACTCAAGGCTTCTTAATGAGGAGAAATCGGCTAAGTATGAGGAGATCAGGACTTATGAGAATAATAATCTTCATGAGTTTTTCTTGGATGACCAAAATATCTATATCCCTGAATATGATAGGAATAACGCTTTGTCTGATGGGGCTATAGCTGGTAAGATAACGATCATAGGTCTGGAGTTTGATATGACGGAAGGCAAGATCTTGATCGGGATGATGGATAAGTATGATAATGACCTGATGTCGGCGTTAGGAGTCAAACAGAGGGAAGTAAGCTTAGCCACTACCGTAGAGCAGGTGAGGGCTATTGACGCTCAGTCCGGCTATCCAGATAAGGTAAATATCACCATGACTTATGTCCGGCAACAGGCAAAGGAGAAAGATGCCTCCGATCCTCAGAAAGTGGCTGTCAGATTCTCCAGAATGGTGGTTAATAACAAGGCTATATCTTTATCCCCTAACGAGAAATTGGATGTTAAGGTCCTATTCCCTATATGGGGACAAGAGGGAGCGGAGTTCGGGTTGTCGGTGGATGCCGGATTCTGCCTCAGGGTGGTTAAGGACGATACGGATATCCTTTATGAGGTTATTCAACAACATACATTATCAAAGGAATGGGAACCCGGATTGGATACGGCTCCCTTATACAAGGTCATTGATAAGGAGCATGCCGGGACCATAGGGGATCCTATCCCGTATTTCCCTCCAATGGAGATATTCAAGGATAAGTATTATATCCAGAACGCTGATGTATATAAGTGTACTAGGGATAGCGGAACTCCTCTTAGTCATAATCTAAAGGACTTGATCGGGTTGTATGTTGAGGTTGTACAGGGCTAGTCGTATCTACCCCCCCCTATATTTGGCTTGTGATATGATACAAGTTATTTTTGGCATAATAAAATGACATTTGTAAATATATTTAAGTATGGCATCACAAAAATTTGGTTTCGTAACCGTCGACCCGGTATCAGGATCAGGAGATCAGGCGGTTAATTTCTCCGGTGAGAAACACACCGGTCGTCTTCAACGCACTATCAACCTTACGGTCACCACGAACGGCGGGGCTAAGAAGGCGTTGGTAGTTAATCAGGCAGCGGCTGCTGAGGTGGTAAGATCAGACAGCCCTAACGCTTCCGTGCAAAAGACAGGCGGTAATGTTACCATCACCGGTAAGTCTAACAGTACTAAGCTTACGTTCGCGGTCACGCCGGCTGAGGATAACGGGCTTACGTTACAGCTCCCGGCTAACTACACGGCGGCTGGAAAGACTACGGCTAACGGAGCGGTTATCGCCGACGATCCCGGAGCCGCTGGCGAGTTCGTTTGGAGCATCACGATCTCGGACGTACCGGCCAACGTCACGATCGAGGAACTGACAGCTACATTGAAAGTAACCGCCGCTGGTGGCCAGACAGCCAGCGTGACGGTAACGCAAGCCGCTGGAGACTCTACTATCGAGCTTGACAAGGAGACTATTAACTTGGATGTAAATGGTACTCAACAGACGGTTAACGTAACATCTAATGACAGCTGGACATGGGCGCAAGCTGCGGCTAGAACCGTATTGAGAATGATGGGACGATAATCAGTTTCTTTTCGCTTACTCAGACCCCGATCGACTTAAGCCGGTTGGGGTTCTCTTGTTTTATTATCTTTGTGAGTAGAAGATAACTAAAGGATATAATTATGAGTGATTTGAATGTTAATTGGAAGGACGGGGTAGGCGAGGTAACGGACCAGCCTCTGACCGTCAGCCCGGGGTCCGGGACCGGTAACGCCCCCGTTTCCTTTGGCTCGGTGATGAACAAAGGCCTTGACCGTACCCTTGAGTTGGAGATAACAACCCCCAAAGGCGTTAAGAAGACGCTTACGGTGAATCAGGAGGGATGTAGGCAAGCTTATATCACGAGCGACGGGAAACGGTGGTTAACCAGCGACAACCGGGTGTATGGGGTGTTGAAAGGTGATGCGCCGTGCCAATGCTTTGATACCGGTATGCGTGGAGTGGCTAGATTTAGGATAGATGACAAAAAACAGATTTCTGTTATAGATTCTTGTGGCGATAGCTCATGGATTAAGGGACGAAGGTGCCTGGTTAAGAAAACGGACGCTGGGGTCGCCATATGCTATCTGGATGAAAATAATTCGGAATTGTTCCATGACGGTAAGACCCAAGCCAAGCTTGACGGTACCATGGGTCAGTGGATGACAGATATACCTAGTTATAGGTATAGCTATACTGGATTCAAACATGATAATAATTATGATATTATCAATTATATTACATTAACCCATAACGATGTCGATGACAATATCACCAAATGGGGAAATAAGGGGCTATTCAGGAGATGTTTGGTAGGCGTAACAGAGGCGGTTGTTGTCAATAGTAAATTGTGGAGTCGCAAAACAGGAGATGAATATTCTACGGGAAATTTAGAATCACGTTTATTTCATGATTACGCTACGGCGTTAGGTGCAGGATTTGATATTATTGATTATGAGACACATTGCAAGATAGCTCATTTATTCTACGCAAAATACGCTGATAGAAACCCTCAAGGGATGGATCGTTTTGGGACTGGAGAAGACTCGTTTGATAGAATTATTGGTACCACATCCTCGCTAGGGAATAATGACGGAAAAACTTCCACCCAAATCAGTTTCTTGGGCATAGAAGATTTTTATGGAGGGAAGAGTGAGTTTATGGGAGGAATAGGATTTTATGGTGAAGATGTATATATATATGATGGGTTTAACCCATATAAACCTCCTACTGTTGATTATCGTGTAGTGTATTCAGGAATGTATAAAGAAAGTGGAGGTATATATAAAGTAGTATGGGGGGAGCATGGCGATATGATTCCTAAAGTCATTGATATGTTTTCTAGTAACTTTCATTATTGTGACTTTGGATATATTGACGGTTCAAATGGACGCTGGCAGGGAGTTACTCGGTCTGGTTATGGAGCGAGCCTTTACAACGGAGTCGCTTTTTTCTCAGATGGAGGATCTTGGGCATACAAAGGGACTCGTATCCAGTACAGAGGAACTATGCAAGTTATAGATGATCCAGCTGATTTCATAACAATGCCGATAGGTTTTTGATTCATGGTTTTGTTTTTACAAAATTTGTAATTACATTTGTGGCGCATGTCCATCACCATGCTTTTCGTCGCTAATTTATTATAAGGGATACCGGTCTGTGATGGGATCGGCATCCCTCTATTTTTTAATATGGATAAGATAGATGTTTTCGATGTTCAGATTCCTGATGGGAGACAAATCAGTTGTATATCGTATAATAAGGTTACTTATTTTGATCTTGACGATATATGTAAGTTATGTTTTGACTCATATGACCTACATGATGTGGCTGACACTAAGGTAATGAGTGAGTTCCTGCACCGTGAGGGTGGTCGTTATTGGACTACGATAGATGGCGTAAGGCAGTTGTATCGTAGGATTGAGTGCAAGATGTGTTTTGAGGTTATAGAAAAATTAAAAAAATTATGAGAGAGCAGGAATTTGATTTCGTGGTATATCCGTTGAAGTTGATTATCACGGTAGGATTGGATTACGAGACGTTATGTAACCGTTTCGAGAACATGGAGCCGGATCATAAGGGAGAATGGGGTGATAAGGATGATATGGATAAGGAAGCGTCTTTCGTGAATCTGGTAAGGGATAGGGACGATGATGGTAAATTCGCCATACTTTGGAATTTTTCAAGCGACGATGATATAATGATGAGAAATATATGTCATGAGTCGTTCCATATAGCCATGAGCGTGTGTCAGTTCTGTAATATGTCGCTTGGATTTAAGGTCGGGGAGGATGAACATGCGGCGTATATAGCCGGCTTCGCTGGTGATTGTGTTAGCGAGTTCATCAATAGTAAGAATACGGATTAAGCCATAAATTATATAAGGAACACAAGAATATCAGCCTCCGCTTATTTGTGGGGGCTTTTTGTTTATCTTTGTCAAAAACATGAAGTTATGTCGAGTTGCGTAATTAAAAGGAATAAGGAAGGTAAGATAACCCGTGTCTTGACCCCTTCCGGCGAGGTATCCACCTTGTTCGATAAGATAGCGGGTATAGCCGCCGTAAGTGACCTTAATAAGGCCGCTGAGGCTTATATGACTATTTATAACGATAAGTTCAGGTCTAAGTTCGGAGACTGGACGAGATCCGTGCCAAGAAATAAGGAGGCTGCCAGATCCATAAGCGCCAGACTTAGCGCCAGCGAGTGGGGGCAACTTATGTCAGCCAAGGTCCTGTCCGCCATAAGCGACATGGATGCCCCAGCGTTGGCCAGAAACCTTGGGAATAGCGACAGTGTCGTGGCTTATCTTACCTCCGGAGAGGTAGGTGATGTCAATGATATGGCTGTGGTAGATACATCCACGGTACAGGAGGTGGATCTGGATTCCATAAACGAGGATAATATTGGCGATACGATACTGAAAGAGGCGTCATGGGATGATATAAGGGCTATCAGGGAGAATATAGATATTAAGGAGACAGCCCGTATGTTATGGAAGGCCGTTGAAAGCGCTTTTACCGGGCAACGACCTAATATCAGGGTGAAGGGTGGAAATATAGATGGTGAGATCATATTTTCTGGTAATGTCTTGCCTTTAAATGATATCGAGAATTATACGCCTCCATTTTCAAGATTGGTATATGATTCCGGTGAGCCTCGCCTGTTCTTTAGATCGGATGATGGCAAGGTATATGATACTTACGCCAACGCCATAAAAGGCTCGTCCGGCGGGCGGGTCGAGGCCGGGTTCTTGGCCGGCAGTGTCGAGGAGGGCGACGTCCCGTCTGGTACGGCTGACATCTCCTTTGGCTCGTCCTCCATAACCCTTAACAACAGTGATTCGTTCATCCCGGTCCTTGGTATCAGCTCAGGCTCTAATATAAGCACTCGTGGAGGGTTTGTCAATTACCTTATCAAGAAAGGTCTGTTGAGCGGGGAGCGTATAAGGTTAGGGGATAGGTATTATCTTACCGGAGCCGGCAACTCTGATGGTCTTAAGATCTATAACGCTATGGACGCCTTGTCTAGACTAAGGAACAGGTTTGGTAGTATGTCTTCTGAGATGAACGTATTAGGCTCCATCGGTTTTGATACGGAGGTAAATAACGATCTTGATCTTATCACGACATCAGGGGAGAAGGTTACGGTAAGCAGATCGGAGATAAAGGGCATGTTAAGGCAAGGTAAGTTTGAGGAGCTTAATAATAAGTATGATGGGTTCATGGAGCTAGCCTTGTCGTTGATGATGGAGGATAACGCCTTGTACGGAAGTAATGTCCGTGGGGTTATTGAGAATGAGAAGGCGGAGGATCTTCAGAACAGGACTGATATCACCAACATCTTATCCACGTTAGGTATTCGGGTGATGGGTATGTCTGAGTATATGGATAAGTATAAGATGCGTAATGGTGTCGAGCCTTCGGCTAGGGCCTTATCCGATATGGCTAATGGGGTTATTGCCCTGGCTGAGGGAGCTACGGTAGAGGATCTTAATGAGGAGGTGGCTCACTTCTTGATCGATACTTATCGTAACCAACAGGAGATTGACGAGGTTCTGGACTCTGTTGTCGGCACGCCATTATGGAATCAATTTGCCGGTCGTTACTATGAGGTGTATGGGAAGGAATACCAAGGGGAGGAACTGGATCGGATGGTGAAGCGGGAGATCCTAGGTAAGACGTTGGCCCAGCGGTTCGTACCGGGCATGGAACAGGCGGTGGAGGATCTGGCCTCGTCCGAGGACGCCCAGCTCTCCTTGTTTGGCAGGATAATCCGGGCTATACGGAATTTCTTCTCTACTCAAAGATCAGACTTGAATAAGGTTCTTGATAGGATAAAGGAGTCGGCGTTAGCTGATGATCCAAGCGCATTTGACGTGCTTCTGTTAAAGGATAGCGACCATCTCATGTACTCATTATCGGATGTTGATGTGGCTAATAAGTTGATCAAGAACGGGAGGTCATTGGAAAGGCTATACACTAGGTTACAGAGGATGAGGTCAAGCCAAAGCCAGAGGATCGGTGAGAGTATCTCCCTTCTCCGTGATATAGGCGAGAAGGTAAGACAAGTCGGGGGTGAGCTAAATAAGAATAACAATCTATTATCCACCAAGAGCGTCATAGCGACCGCCAAGGCTGAGGTGGAGTATTTGGTCACTGTCGCCAGTAGCCTACGTAAGAGCGGAAAAGGATTGGATTATGAGACGATACAGGTTATCGATAACGTATATGGGGAGATAGTTCCTTTGATCAGGAACCTTCGTGGATTCGTCAATAATCAGGCGGCTGATTATTATGGCAGCAATAAGGTTGGCATGGTAGAGGATATGGATGATATATTACGTATGGCTGAGACATCCATGTCTGATATAAATGCTCTTCGAAGTGATCGTAATGAGGACTGGCTGGATGGACAGCTCAGGATGTTTAATATCCCGGAAAGATATTGGAATGGGATAAAGAAGTTGATAAATAACATCCATAAGGATATCAATGTCATGTCCCGGTTCTTTGGCACGCTGGAGCATAGTGGTAACGCTATTTTAGGTATGTTAGGCCAACGTCTAGCCAAGGCTCATAGTGAAGCCCATACCGAAGGTATATCTAATATCAATAAGATGACTAGGATGATGAAAGAGCGTGGATGGGGGATAAAGGATAATGAGGATCTTATACAGAAGATAAATGGGAAGAACTCGGATTACCTTGACTCGTCCCGTGATTTCGCCAAATACGATTTACTATACAGGACCGAGCAGGCTAAGGCTATTATCGATATATATGATCTTAAGAATGTTACGGGTAAGACCGAGAAACAACTTATCGATCTTCTTCTATCCGATAGAGGTCTTAAGGTGAAGACCCGTGACGACATAGTAGGATATGACGGGGATAAGCCTATTACGAAGGAGGTATATCATGTATTCAAACCTACCATCCAGAATTTTGATATCTCGAACATGACGTTCGAGGATCAGCAACGGTATCTGGATACGATAAATAAGTGGTTGGATGAGAACCGAGAGAAACCTATGGTGCAGGCTTATTACGATAAGATCGAGAAAGTTAATAAGAAGGTCGAGGAAAGACTGGGTCGTAGGGTATCGCAAGCCACGTCCGATTTCATGACCCGTATCCGCAGGAGCCGGTATGTGGCTATGGATAAGTTCGTGAGGAACGGGAAGGTCGATTGGAAGGCGTTTCAATCCGATCCTATAGCTTGGAGATCTTATCTGGATATTTTACGTGACAGGGCTATAGCCAAGAGCGAGTGGTATTCCGATGGGACACCAAAGGAAGAGGGATCCGAGGCTCTGATGATGTCCGAGGAGATCAAGGCATGGGACGAGGCGTGGGCCGAGGAGTTCGGGAATACCAACGAGGGTCGTAAGGCTTCCGCCGAGTTCAAGGAGATACTTCGTGGGATAGAGCGGTCCGAGGGAGGCAAGGCTGCGTTTGAGTTCCTGCTAGCTGGCGGTCATCTTGGCTTCTCCAAGGATATGTGGGGATCAGAGGAGGGTGATTATTACGAGAATCTGGTTGATAAGATCACGGAGCAATCTGTATCATCATCAAGGATAGAGAAGGTAGAGGAGGCGATGGCGACAATAAACGAGATCAATGACCAGCTAAGGCCCTTGCTTATCCAGTACCGGGATAGCACGAGATACGGGGAATATGATTTCGATAGGTTACGTGGATCCGCCTCATTAAGAAAGATAAACGAGTTATATGATCGTCTGGCTGAGGCTAAGAGCGTTATTAACGCCGCCGCTTCCGCTGAGGCTATTGAGATGGATATGCCTGATACGGTGGAGAGTGGAGTCACGGATTCTTACCGTAACGCTTTAAGGGATGCCATGGCATACGACAAGAGTATGGATGAGATTAAATTCGCCAAGGAACATATGTCTGCCCGCTCCCGGAGTCAGGTGGATAGGATGGCCGCTAAGCTATCTAGGAAGAACCCGTCATGGACGACCGTGGAGGTATCGTTTTTGAGAAGGAAATACGGTCCTGACTTCAATAATAAGCTAGCTAACGACATAGCGATGGGTAAGACTGATAAGATCCTTGTCGAGTACGCCAGAACCCGGTTGTATCCTTATATGAGGAAATACTCTCCCAAGGGATATTCTGATTTCGTCAGGAAGATAAATAACGGTACGTATAAGGTATCCGAGTTCTTTGATGCCATAGAAAATGGTATATCCGAGAAAGAGAGCGTATCCCGTTTCGGGTTCGATATTAATATGATTGATCTGACGATCAACAACCAGTGGCTTGATGAGGCCGATGCCGAGAGTTCTTTCCGTAATCCTAATTATAATCCCGATCTGGGTTATGGGTATCATACGCCTAGGTTCGATAAGTACAAGAACGAGGCTTTTTTCAAGAAATACGGTATTACCAACGAAGGGGAGGAAGCTACGATCAATAAGGATAAGTGGGAGATGAGGAAGGAGCTGCTTAACATAAGTCGTAAGGCTATGGAGGATTATGATGAGCGATTCCGGAACATCTACCAAATACCACAGATATCCAAGGGCGGCGTGGAGAGGATGGTGCAGGCCGGGGTTGACCCGAAGGCGGCCATCGGCAACGCCGTACGTGATATCGTTGGCGAGAGGGTGGATGACCCTATACATGGTCAGGGACAAGACCTAGGAGGGCTTGATGAGAACGATAACAAATATCGTATGATCCCCAAATACTATCTTAGTAAGTTGGAGAACGCCGATGACGTGTCCCATGACTTCGCCTACTCCTATTCCATGTTATCCTTACAAGCGACCTCTTACAAGTATAAGAGGGCGGCCTTGGATGATGTCATGGGATACAGGAACATGATGCTGGAGACGCAATACGACGGCGGTAAGAACCCGGAGGCCACTCACGCCTATAGGATGTTTCAGGACTGGGTTAACGCCAGCATCTACGATGTCAGGATAAATAATAAGCGGGCGGAATGGAATATAGGTAATTATAAGGTCGATCTTAATAAGCTGGCTCTTATGTTTACCAAATTCGTATCCAAATCCAACCTAGGCTTCTCCCCGTTCGTAGCGGCTACCGGCGCCCTTACCGGGCAGGCCAACTTCCTTTTGGAGGGTATGGTAGGGCAGTATATAAGCAAGGACTCCATGAAATACGCCTATGGGGAAGCCCAGAAGCAGTTAAGCACGTACGTGTCGGAGATCGGGGATATAAACCGCACCAACAAGCTATATGTCGTTGGAGAGGCTCTAGGCGTGTTTAATGTCCGTAACCGTGTACGATCGGCGGCGTACAACAAGATCTGGAGAACCTTATTCCGGGATCTGCCGTTTAAGATGATGGAGGTTCTTAACTCCCCGTTGGATCCGCAGGTCATTATCTCGGTCATGGATGATACCCGCCTATACGAAGGTCAGTTCTGGTCATACTCCAATTTCAAGGAGATGATGATGAAAGACAGAAATATGTCCGCTGACGAGGCTAAACGCGATTGGGAGCGTTTAAGGGATTATTCTATGTGGAACATGGTAGATGTCAAGGACGGAAAGATCGTGGCTAAGAACGAGGCTAACAAGGATATTATAGACCGATATATACCCACCTTGTCCAGTAGGGTAAGGAGTATGGTGCAGATCTGTGACGGCGCCTTGAACGAGCAGAACCGGGTGGGGGCTAGCCGGAACGCTATCCTTAATATGGTGCTGCCTCATCGTGGATGGTTTATATTGGCCGTACAGCGGGCGTATAAGAAAGCCGGTTTCAATTTCCAAACCAACCAGTTTGAGGAAGGATATATGAGAACGTTATGGAGACTGGCCGGTAATGTCTATGGATCGATGTCCGAGGGCAGGATGGGAGAGGCATATGACGTGCTTAAGGAAGAGTATGATAAGCTTACCCCCTACGAGCAGATCAATATCAAGAGATCGATTATCAATATGGCGGTATTCGCTACCATGATAGCCATAGGACGGGCGTTGATGGGATATAGGGAGGATAATGAGGATAGCTGGTTCGGACAGTTCATTACCTATATCGGGTTCAGGACGATCAATGAGATCGCTTCCCAGACATCCCCGTTCATGGAGCTTAACGCCATAGATATGCTGCAAGATCCGCTGGTTACCGCCCGAAAGTTAGGCGATCTCACCGATCCTCGAAACTGGGATCCGTTCGCTACCGTCCAGACCGGCGTGTATAAGGGAGAGAGCAAGCTATGGAGGCAGCTCATGAAGTTCTCGTTTGGTAAGCAATGGTATAATATCAAGACGGCTAGGGATATTAAGCAGACATCCGACTACTGGTTGATGACCAACGGCATGACGATGGGATTCTTCTTAGGAGGTAGGGATAAGGACGAGTCCGGTGAGGACGCTAATTGGTACTTTGACAGGGGAAGATAACTGATAGGTGATTATATACCATTTGGTGCAAGGTTGTATATAATTACCGATATTTATTATAAAGTTTTTACCCAAAATGGTAAAAACCTTACTGAGGGAAGATCAACAATTGTATGTATGATAACTGCGTTTTGCATTGAATGTTTGATAACAAGGAAAGAAAGATGAGCATAAATAAATAGTTATACTATTGATGCTTAATGTAATCCGAAAATGGATTTACATAATAATAGAAGGATAGGCGATTATCACCCTATCCTTCTACTGTTATCAGCCCTTATACTTATCCACAAAATCATCCACATCCATATACTCACACCCGAAGTTTTCCGCCGTCTTCTTATCGGAGTCGGAGAACTGCCCTTCTTTTCCGGAAGCGTCCCCGATCATCAAGATAGTATCGTATACGATCTTTTCTTCCTCATCTTCATCGTTATTCATGTATTCGATGAAATCCATATACTCTTTTATCATCCCTATATTTGGCTCCCTATTGGCATTGCGCTTATTATTGCTGTCACAGTAATAAGCGCTTACGGATATATCCGTGTAATCTTCCAAGGCGTTTGATATGTAATCGAATTTATACTCAAACATCTCTCTGTCTACGAATCCTTTTTCTATACCTCCTTGATTTGATATTATCAGTATATCATCAGGAGCGTAATTCTTGATAGCCTCAAACACGTCGAGTTTGATTTTCATATCCCATATACCTTTAGGGAATGTATTCCCTGATACCGTCTCAATCAGTGTCCCGTCTAAATCTGTTATTAACAATTTGCATTTTTTCATGATTAAAAATTTAAATAATATATAATTACCATAATTATTTATTTTTATTATCTTGCCTAAGGTAAATCTCTATGATTTATAAGAATTATACGCAAGTAATATATCCTCATTGTCTACCCAGCTCCCATTAAGGTTGCCGTTTGGATGAAAAATCATTTCAAACACCACATCATTGGCAATTTGTTTTTGCTCATACAGTTTTACGAGATTTGCGCTTTCGCTTACCATATCTATACCTTGATATTTATATACCTCTACATAGTAGTAGTATCCAAGTAATTGTTTTATAGGGGTAAATCTATTGTCTTTATCAATACACTTCCATATGTCATTCAGATATACTTTGTTATTCTTGAGATAAGCCATTTTATCATGATTTTTCATTGCCTGCTCATCATAGTCCATCGTCTCACGGAATATGACATTGTCAATATAGAGACTATTATAATAGTCAAGATAACGTATAATTCCATTCATGTCATTTATTCCCTCTTTTAGCAGTAAACAGCTCATGCGTGGACGGAGATTGTTGGCTTTAGCGAATATAGCTATACGGGCAATATCATCGTTGCTACAATATCCGTTCTCATATTGCATAATGTGTTTGTTTATCTCCTCGTCAAAATGAGCTTTACTGATATTGAGATGCTGGAAATGGTTATCCGTGATATGTTGCAGTATCGACTTACCCTCCACGATATCAAACAGGCCTGATCCGTTTGTAGTCAATGTTCTTTTCCTGTAGCCATATTTTTCGATAAGCCTCAGGATTGGCACGAGTCTTCTTGATTTTGTAGGCTCCCCTCCTGTGATTGATATCGAAGGATTAAGCGGTCTAAGCCTGTTAAGTATATCGTCAAGTCTGGACAGATACTCATCATCAGACGCTATCTTGCTTTTCTTATACATTTTCCCCTTGTTCTCGAACCTAAGCTGGGCAACACAGAATTTGCAATTGGCGTTGCAGTAATCGTCAGTAAAGATACTTAGGTTAACGTTCGAATACACCCTGCGCCTTTTCCCGTCAAAGTCAAAATCATTAAACGTATATTCGTCAACATTGAAGCATTCTTGCCTCTTCTCTCGTATATTTTGAAATTTCAATGCATTCATTTTATTATAATTTAGATTCATGTTTTGCCCTCTCTTCCAAATTATGTCCAAAACACTCGCCATCAGAAGCGTAACAACGCCATTCATCATACACGTCGTTTATCCTCAAAGGTGGAAGAGATTTGTCATTTTCAGCCCTGCCGTAGGAGTTAAATAGGTGGAAGCTTGATATGTCTATCATCTCTTGAGGTAGTTCGTCCTTAAGCGTATCTAGCTCCTTATCGGTATATCCTCTTACGTTTATGGCAAAATTCACATATGGTATAAACTCACAAGCCGAGATGATGTTCTTGAGATAATTGGCGAATTTAATGACAAACTTATGGTTGAATACCGTTTTAAGGTAGGTGTTGTAAGATAACTTCACGGTTATCCTCTTCTTGTTCCTTACCGCTATTTCGACGATCTTGTCGATATGCCTGTCGAGCATGAAGGCATTGGTGTCTATCACGACCTCTTCCACCTTTTCGAGCGTGGAGATATATTCCATGAATAAATAAAATTGCGGATGCGTGGTAGGCTCTCCTCCTTCTAGTTGCACGATATATGGTACATCCATATCTTTCATGATTTTATGGATAGTATCAAAGTTCATGAATGATTGCTTTTTGCTGTCTGATTTCATACAACAAAATGGGCAACATACATCACAATGGTTTGTGATATTTATGTATAACTTATTTCCACGTATCATTACCAATCTCCTCCATTTTTCTTATAATCTCCTTATATTTAAGGTTGTATATAATCACCATATCTTATAATAAATATTCCTCTATTTTTTTAGCCATGTCAATAAGCATTTCGCATTTAAGGTCGTTAAACTCCCTACAAAATCTCATTTCCTCCTCATGTTTTTCCTCTGGCGATCTGCTGTCGTTTATACTATAACATGGCGATGAATATACTGGGATAGGTTTCATGGCCTCTATAGCCAATTTAATAGCCTTTTCTTTGATATCGCTCATACCATTTTCTTTTTGCTCCCAGATCATGCCGCTATGAAGGCAATTAGGATCATTAGCATGATCTATTGAACAAATCCCTTTGTCGTAAAAACAACATCCCGTACAACTCTCTTCTTCTATCTCAGGGATAGCTATGTATTCTTTCCCTTTATATATTTTAACTTCTCCTCTTCTTATCTTATTCATCTTATCAGATTTTTGTATCCTACTTTCTTCATCTGCTCTTCGGTAGCTTTCTCCTTCGGGAACTTCCCGTGCCATTTACCGGGCACCACGACATCACGGCCGTCTGGGGAGGTAGCTAGCCTCCCGCATTCGCTGCACAGCCCCATACCCTTGTACGGCTGTAGTTCCTTGGCATAGTCGAATTTATCGACCATATACTCGTTTGTCAACATCCAGTAACTAGACGTAGCGGTATTATCAACGCAACCGCATTTAGCGCATACAAATAAGCTCATATTTCAGTATCGTTAAATATCGTTATCCTTATCATCGTCAACCCTCTCCACCTTAATCGTCCCCATATCGCCTGAAGGTAACGTCATGTCGCTATACACGTTATTCCAGTTCTCGTCAATAGCCAATTGATGCAGTATTGATCTATATATCTGGTAGGTATTTCCGATAAGTCTCTTTCTATTGATCATATCTTTACTACCTCCATCATACCCTATATGTTCATAGTCTTCGAGATCCGGGAACAGCCTTCTTCTTATAGCCATCGAGTTGTTTGCTATAAAGCTTCTTATCCCCAGCGACTCCGTCCTGTCCATATCATCTATCAAAGTTTCCGTGGTATGCTGAAGATCCATGTCTCCGGCTGCGTATCTGCTTATGTCTTCCACGCACCGGGATATCAGCATCAGTTGTTCCCTTGTTAGGGTTATTTTGTAAAGTTGCTTGTTGTTTATAACCATCTATTTGTTCTTTATATTAATTACTTCCATTTTATACTTCTCTGGGTACTCTAGACATGTGCATACTACTAAAATAGAATCATTCAACATGGTTGCTTTATTACCCCTATCATCTACATAAACAGTTTTAGGATAATAATCAACATCTTCTTCTTTTTTATCCTTACATCCTATCATGATAAGAGATAGGATAATAATACTTGCTTTAATCTTTGTCATAACAGCTCCATCCCATTCTTTTATATCACGTCTCCTTGTTTCATCTTGTCTATTTTATTAATCTCATTATCAATATAGCAAAGTTGGATATTATCCATACTATAGATATCCAGAATGTTATACTCAACATAAATCCTATATTCTTAGGTATAGGATCTATTCTTCTGAATGTTAAGATCATGTATATAAATGTCTTTATGTTCACAATTTACGATATTTTTCTATATAGTTAACTATTAAATCTTTAACTCCTTTTGGGACATCTACCAGTTTGAGATTACCTTGGAATATGTCCTTGCCGTACTCATCCATAATCTCCCCGAATGAAGGATTCATGACTCTTGTTGACATAGATATCGGTTGATCAGTGTCAAATTTGATAACGATCTTCTTTCCGCCGTTTATCGCCTTTTTAAAAGCCACGTAAAGCTTTCGACCTTTTATTATATCACAATTCCCTTTCAGGATATTAGACATATGTATGACATATTCTTTCTTCGCATCTCCGGGGTTGTCCATAAGCTTAAGATCTCCTCCGGTATCTCTCCATTTCCTGAAGCACGGGAAACATAGACCGTGATTTGCCTTGGCGTGTCTAGGTATCATCCTGCTGCTGCCGGCTGGGATCGTATCGCCACAGCAGATACACGTCCTATCCTTGTTGGTGCGCATCGGCACATAGCTCTTTATCGGGTATTCTTTTCTTTTATACATCTTCTTCTGTTTTCAAAATTATCATCACCATACTCATAATTAGGACAAGCTTTGTTGCTTGGACGCCTTACGTATGTTGTTTGTTTCCTATTATGTTTCCTGTTAGGGTTTATATGATGGTCACACACCTGCCAAATAGAACAACATGCTTTGCCATATCTTTTCGCCCATTCATTATCATGCAGATGTACGCATGTGCCGCAAGTCGGGTTCTTGAGCTTATCCCTGTTGTTATCTATAATATCTTTAATCTTATCGAGAATAACATACATATTCTCAATATCCATATCATTAAATTCATTTGGTACTGGGAGATACATTATTGAGCTTATATCTATATCTATTCCCTTTGACTTGTCGTAAGTCGATTTGTATTTCCTTACCATCAAATCTTTTAACTGATTTACCTTCTTCTCATATGTTCCCATGTCTCATTCGGTTTTCCATCCCTGTTTCCTTAATAAATCCACCATCATCCCTTTTATCTTAGGGCTAATGGCTTCGGTAAGTATATCAGCGGCCAAGTTAATAGAGAAGCTAGTCATCCTAGATTCTCCTATATACTTCTCGCTGGTAACTTCTTTCACATAGTCGTGAATATCCTTGATCATTTCATTTTGAGATCTTAGGAGATCCAGTATCTTATCGAGTTTATCATTCATCTTTTTTCTCGAATATACCTGACAATAACCAGAAGACCACTATCAAAAAGAAAAATAGCCCAAGAGCCTCATCCGGATAATCATGCATCGCCTCTAAGATACTTCTCATAACTTAACATCCATTTTACCGATTATACGATAGAAAATATCCCTAGTCAGCTCAATATCGTAAGTAGCGTCATGAAGCTTATTCTCGTCGATCTCAATACCCATAGTTCTGGCTACGGTCATCAACTTAAAGTTCTCCATATCGTTTCTTACACCCATCAGGAACGGTGTCACCATAACATATACATCCATACAGTTAGGATAGAACCATGATCCGAAATACTTATCCCCACATTGGGTAAATAAAGCCCGTAGGAAGTTGTTGTCGAATCCGGCGTTGTTATACCCCACCAAATACATTTTATCCCTCTTATCGAACTTATTCACGTATTTGGATAATATACCAACTAACTGCCTGTACCCTTCTTCCATAGGCTGATACGACTGCACTTGCTCCAAGGTAACACCAGCCACATCCAGCGCCTCTTGCTCTATCGTGGCGGCAGGGTTCGGGGCTAGGCGGATGTCGAACCTCTCAGTCTCCTGCCCGTCGATATCCACGATCCCTCCTATTTGGTGTATCCCGTTTCTCCAGAACTTAACCCCGGTTGTCTCTAAGTCGAAAAATAATAATTTGCTCATATCTATTGATTTTTAAAATGTTCCTTAATCTTCTCCAATGCCTCATAAGACAGATAGCTGTTTATGGCCTTATTGTTATTTACTTTCATCAACTCATCAAACAGATCTTTAGCCAATACTTTCCACTGTTCTCCCCAATCACGGAGATTCTCGACCTTTGACCGTATATCCTCGAAATAAGAATCTACGTCTGATTTGATTGATTTTGAATAGTATTTAACATCCTCCTCATCCCCATCCATAATATAATCACATTGTGTCCTGATATCTTTTATATGGCTATCTATATCACTGCACATATAATCAACAGGTTTACGTATATTGAATATCGCTTCTGACGTAAGACCGGTTATATCTTGTATGTCTTTTAAATTACCCATGATTTAATCAATTAAATACCAACCATCCACCTGCAAATCCCATTGCGAAAATAGATAAGATTATAGATGTGAATAATATCCAATCTTTTGCGCTTAGCTCATTATTATCTCTCTTTATTTTCTCAAGATAATCATATATAGCTGTATAAACAGCATGGTGAATATTCTCGTCTCTAGCCCTTACGATATTATCATATTCATTATATCCTAGATTATGGGTGGCGCTTTCGATCCTCGTATTCCCCGTAACTTTTTTGTTTACATCAAAATCGAAACTAAATACCATATCAGTGGTTAGAGCGCTGGCGATTTTGCTTTTTATCTCATCATTACTGAGATTAGCATCGTGCACTAATCGCTCATAGTCTTTATCGTCAAGAATTATCTGTTTTTTAATGTTCATATCCCTAATATTTCTGCTACATAAACAAATCCATAACATATATAATTATCAGCGTCATGCTCACCCCAATCCACATGCCATACGACGGCGCACGGGAAATATAATGGCATATCCTCAGCCATAGGATCCTCTTTGAGGTTATCAATGTTTATCTTCTCCCTCCACCTCCACAGGTCTTGGATATCGTTCAAAATTAATTTCTCCATAATTATGACGGATATTAGATGTTATTAATTCAATAGCCAAGCTGATCATAGCTCCCGCTTCAGTAAGTTGATTCATTTGGGCGTACATTCTATGCTCTGCACTACGATAAGTCTCTCTACTACTTATGGTGTTTAGTAAATCATCTATAGCCTTTCTAAGAAGATCGGTCATCCCATGCCCTCCTATGCCCTTGAAATAATAAATATCACGACCAGCGTAAAACATGTCCTGATATCTTTTAGCTACATACTCTATCCCTGATAGATGGTATTTCTCGTTGTCTATCTCCACCTCTCCTTCTTCTATAGCTCTCAACAACTTCCAATCTATCTTTACATCAGCTTGACGATTTTTTACCTTTACATAGGCATATCCGCCATAATGAGAACCCAGCGTCCTCATCGTAAGTTCATTGACTTTTTGTTTGTCTCCATCCATAATAATCTGGTTTTTAATGTTGATACAAAAGTAAGATTTAAACAAAAATAAAAGCATGAATAATATAAAAATAATATTAATCATGCTTAAATATAAATATATCCCTTCTAGTTCTCACGGATATACGTATTCGTACTCATCTGGAGGGGATGTCTTGTATTCAACATCGCACTCCATATTGGTGTAATAGTTACCCCCTTTTCTGTATACTAACGCTACCCAACAGTCATATTTTTTGCTGTATCCTATAAGAGGGACATTGGCCATAGGCGGATTATCCTCAGTTTTGTACCTTATTCTTGTTACTTGCTTCATGTTCTCATGGATATAAATATTCATATTCTTCCGGTGGATATGTTTCAAATTCAGCATCATACTTCATGCAGGTGTAGTACTTATCCCCTCTCCTGTACATTACTTCCCACGGACAGCTATATTTTTTGTTGTATCCTAAAAGAGGAACCCCTTCTATAGGAGGCTTATCTTTCGTTTTGTACCTTAATTTTGTTATTTGCTTTATGCTCATATAATCTTATGTTTAAGTAATTCCATCATCATCGAAAACAATGTGTCTACAAGAAGTTTCTCGCTACTCCAATACATAGGAATCTCATCTATATCTCTATACGTTACAGACCATGCATGTTTTAGCTTATAACATTCTAATGTACAACCCTCTATCTCATATGGGAGCAAATTCAGTAACGTCCCTACATCCCAAACAGGGTTGGATATATCCGGGGTAACGGCCTCGATCAGGCCTATACGACCAGCGTCATCCTCCATAGAATGTAATTGATCCAGATACTTGTCTCTGAAACCGATGGCGGTGGAGATAGGAAGGCCGGCCTCGACCAATACCCTCCCCTGTTCTTTTGTGGTAAAAATCCGTTCCTTCATGGTTTTTGCTTTTTCGGTGACATATCATCCAGTTTCTTTATTCCCATCAATATCGGGATACTATCATGCATACCATCCATCATCTTCCTCTCTACCGTAACGATCGTATCATTATGCCATCCCCCATGAGCCACAAGAAGAATCTCCTGCTGCTCGAAGCCAAGCCCGGCCCCTATACCGCCGGAGTTCCACGCGCAGGTAATGACCACCCCGCCTTTCTTGGTGATCCTAGCTATCTCCTTCTTCTGTCTAGCCCAATAACTAGATTGTGTTGTTTGCATATTAACAGATTCTCCAAGCCTTTTATATGACTCGGACACCTGTCTCGCGGAATATGGTGGATCATATAATACCATATCAGCTATATTATCATCAAGATGACACAAGAAGTTCGTGGCGTCTTTATGATACATAGCTTTAGTCTCAGGGTCAAGATCGTTGGTGATCGTCCCTATATCGCTGTTTCTGGCGAACGGATCCACTATAACCATCCCCTCTTCTCGATATTTGTCTATAAGTTCCCTTATCGGTCTTATGCTGAATGTCTCTTTATTCGGCATTGACCATTTTTTAGTAATTATCATGATCTATGAAGTTTATCCCATTCTTCTTTATCTACTCTTTTACCTTGTATATAAAACAACTGTATTGACCCATCATGAGTGTAAATTGCTTTAGACTTATCATTTTTTAATCTATCGAAAACATTACCAAACCTCTGTGATAATTTCATAGATTGATATTTTTCAAGAAAGTTATATTCTTGATCTGATAAATTTAATTCCTGTTTAATCATTTCCCTGCTTTTGCTCATACCAAATTTGATTGTTTATTTCCTTTTTGAAATTTAATTTCATAATACTTCTAGATATAGGATCACATATATCCTCCCACCAATTCTTGTGTCCTTTTGGTGGATGTATATCCTTTTTCCATGAAGACCCCTTAACTGTTTTGACTCTTCCGTATGGCTTCATTTTGCTCATGTTTATCACATGTCACATTAGTACCCGTTTCTGATGATCCGAACATAAGCTCATCAGTGATCTTGCGAAACTCCTTTACAATATCATTCATCTGCTTACGCTCTATGCTTCTTAGCAAATGGGCTATCACATCCACTGTCCATCCGTTTCCAGCTAAAGACATGGCCGTATTCGGGGCTATCCCATCAAGGTAATCATCCGGCAATGTCTGTAGCCTACATATCTCCACAGGAGTCAGGTATCTGAACTTATCTTTCAGGTCAAAGGCGTTCAGATATCTTCCGGGCGGTAATGATGATATCACGTTATCTTTCATGACTGTTGTCAGGCAATTACTTTTCTTAATAGAAACAGTATTTTTATCCCTTCTTACCTCCAAACATTGCGTTATTTTCACGTTCTTGTCATAATCCTTTCGATGCCCGTCCTCTCCTATCCTTCTACCGACAATGACTCCTATATATCTTCCTCTTATGACTCCCGGATTCCATCCCTTGTCATGCTCTAAAATATCATCCAATGATATATGCTTGTCTTTCGGCATTTCTACCGGCCAATTACACCAATAAAGGCGATGCCGGGTCTGTGCCGAGACCAAGGCGCTATCGATCTCCACCGGCTCCACGCCCAGCTCTTCCGTTATCACCAGGCGATGCTCATCCCGCATCCGGACGTTCTCGCCCAAGAACAGGACCTTACCTTTGGTCTCCTTCCTTAAATGCTTTACGATGTCCGAGAAGCAAAAGAAAAGCCTTCCACGAGCGTCCATGAATCCTTTACCCTTACCTGAGCTAGAGAAGCTCTGGCAACAGAACCCTCCCATGACCAGATCTATGTCTTTCCAAGGGATATCCCATGTTCTCCAGTTATTAACATCCCCTAATTGAATAATATTAGGAAAATGTTTTTGACTTACCTTTATGCATGTCTTGTCTATCTCCGAGGCGTAGTAAGTCTCGATAGGTATGCCGGCTCTTCGTAACGCCAGACACCCACATGATATCCCGTCAAATAATGATAATACTTTCATATTGTTTATTTATTCTCAGACCTAAAAATATCCTTTGCGATCATATCAAGGGATATTTTATGTATCTTAGGTAAGACCTTAACCAATTTTATACCAAAATTTTCGCCTCTCTTAACAAAAGTCCATTTACCATATATGATTCCATGCATCATATTCTGTATTACTTCCTTACTGTCTGTCAAGAATACTTGGTAATAGGCGCTACTGGCATAATCGAAATCCTTTCCATGATCATTCGCCGGTCTTAATATCATTACAGCCGAAGAGCGTCCACGGACGAACCCGTATATCTCAAGGCATTCATCAAACTCATAATTATCACGTTCCTCATCATGAACATCCTTAACCCATTTACATGGTCTCCCGTCCTTAAACGGGATCTTTAACTGTTTATTTGTCATAATCTTTTTAAATCATATTATAATGTTAGGTAATTTCATGAAACACATCCACATGGTTTTGCCACTCCTGCCTGTTGTATGTCCAAATAAAGGTGATTGATCAATAGCTCTCAAAACCTCTTTGACGGTTATTTGATCCTCATTCCATTTAAAGATAAGAACACCATAATCATCGAGCACCCGGAAACACTCATTGAAACCCTGATTCATCAAGCTTGGCCAATCCTCCGGCAATTTGCCGTATTTCTTGGCAAGCCAACTATTATCACCTGCCTTAAGCAGATGAGGTGGATCAAATACGACAAGCTTGAAACTTTTATCAGGAAAAGGCAAATTGGTGAAATCAGCGATAAGATCAGGATGGATTTTTAAATCTCGACCATCACAAAGAACGTGTTCCTCGTCCCGGATATCAACAAACAATGTCAAAGGATTCTTTTTGTCAAACCAGAACATCCGGGAACCACAACAAGCATCCAATATAATTTTATCCATTTTTTCTACCTTATTGTTCTATATTTATAACTTTCAACTTATCATATTTATCGGTAAAAATTTCATGATCAAACAATTTGTTAGCTTCTATCTTAAAACTTCTATAATTGTCAGTTATGTTGATATCACTCCACAAGTTCAATCTTCCCTTATCATCTAATTGCATATGGATAAATCCTTTTGTTATCTTCTTCCCGGCTTTAAGAGCCTCTACGTCTTTATAGATAATCTTTTTCATGCTTTCGATATTTTATCATTATAGTTAAATTCATCTTTCATTCTGATCTTTATACCTCCATATGATAATTCCTTATGAGCTGTAACAAAATAATCAACCGCATCTTCATCTAATAAACTATGCGGACACCTTTCCCATACAGGGTTTTGATCTAGATGACCCCATGTGGCTACAAGTAACCTATTCTTGTCATTATCAATAGCTATTTTGTATGTCCCTGTAGTAGCTTTACGTTTAATGATCGCTCCATTTAACATCTGTTTCTTAGCCCAGCTCCATGAACCTCTCAACCCAAATGTTTTTATAACCCAGTCATTTATCTTCTTCATTTCAAGTTATTTGTTAAAAGTGTAATATAAATATAAATACATAAATTGGATAGGACTATTCACCATACCCTTATCAGTAGGATCATCGTATTTTTCAAGCCAAAAACGAAGCGCCTCCCAATCGATATCCCTACGGTCACATACCATGCAGGCTAGGTTAGCCCCGAACAGCTCCCCGCCGCCGCTCAACGACCTGTTAAACCTCTTGGCTAGTCTTCTTTTGAATCCCTTATCATACCATATCCCGGAGGTAGCGGCATAGCAATAATAAGCGTTGTACTTCATTTTCACGCCCATCCTATCAAATAAAGGCGTATGCCATATCCGATCCAGAAAGAACACTATTCCACGATATATGAAAGTCCGGAGATTCTTCCTGTATTTCTTCCCTAAGAAGCTATCCACGCAAGATATAGTCCCGCCTGAATAGTACCAGTTATTGGCACCTCTCTTGACCTTATCCGTCATCTTGAACTTATTCTTTCTATCCTCTACCCTATCCCAAGGCTTTAATTTATCCTCATTAAATGTCGGGCAATAATGATAGTAATGATTGATCCATGACAGATATGGGTTGTATATCGTGTATCCATTATCGCTGACATATGAGTTCATATCATACCCAAGTTCCTTGGCTAGAATAGATCCCTCATCAGCTAATACCTTTAATATCGGGTTCAAGTTCCATATCTGATCTTGGCTGACGAACATCGAGTAGCATGGATCCTCATCCTCCCCATACCATCCTCCCATCCCGCTCACTATTTTATCCAAATCAAGTGAATAATCTTTCCCGGATGAAAAGTCATCTCTAAGGAAAAACCCTCTATATGGGATCATGTCATATACACCCGGTTGATCCTCAAACATATGTTTAGCGTTCTCGGTCAATCTGATCAATGTTTGCAAGGCGGAAGATATATCTATGGGCGCATATTCACACCTATAGACCTTATTATTTATCCAAAGATATTGAAGAAGCTCGGCTATATTAATAGTCCCGTCCTCCACATATCCCGTCTTGTTGTCGAAGTTTATTTTGGCTAGAGGTATATTACTCCCTTGTGGTTGACCGCTTTTTTCATTACAACAATGCACGAACCTGTCAAAGAATATATCTTTCCAGCCAAAATATTTATCCCTTATCGTCATAAGCCTATTTCTTGTCGTATAATGACATGACGTTAATAAGATCAGCCTTTCTGCACATCCCCTCAAGTTTATTAAAGCCATCCATATTATCTCCACTGACGATAATAGTAGGATATACCTCTATACCGTACTTGGATATCTCCTCATCCGTGGCTTTGTTCTCCGGGATCTGGTTTAACGTGACCTCACCCTCATACTCCTGTAACGTGTTGGCGATAATATATCGCATGTAATCGCTGTACTCAGCGTCTTTCTTCGTGAAAAAATCAATTCTTACCATTTTTAAATAGTTTTTAATTTGTTAATAATTAAATCCGCTGTAAATATAGCGTTATCTACCTCATCTACACTCAACCTCCTCCCATCGAAATCGTTGGACAATAAATCTTTTACGATCTGATATCTTCTCAACTCCCAATCTATGTCTATATCAAAATTAAGATGCCTTACACAATCATAATTCAGCTCCTTACGATTCTTATCAAGGTACTTAACTATCGGGAATGAAGTACCATTGTCAATAGTACGTGCGATCACATTAATGTACCTACCAGTCCTTTTGTCAATAGCTTTTAATTTCTCGTCTACTATTATTTCTCCTGATCCTTCCATTCTATTAACCCTTTGTTATGTTTATCGTAATATAATAACGCTATGGCGTTCCAACAAATTTGTGCCAAATGCATCAGCCCTGTCTCCTTATCATATCTCTCGCCTTTCATGTACGCCGTCATATGGCGAAGTAAAGCCGCTCTATATCTCTCAAATCCATCAGGTATATTCTGCCATGAATTGTCGGCGTATTTCTTAGCCCCCTCCGTATATACCCTCACGATATCCTCTATCTCAGCCAAAGGAAGGAGATCCCACCGAAGCTTGCCGTCGGCCCGGTCGTCCTTGCCGCTGCCGTCTTTCCCTACAAACGGTCCGCTTTCCACCACCGCGTCTCCTATTTTTGGCTTCCCGAAATTCATCACCTCATCTGCCGTCTCATCATCAATAAGCCTTAACTTGATAGCCCTGCTTAACGAGACAACCATCTCCTCATCAACCCAAATAAATTTATATGTCTCATCAAATAACGGTTCTATTTTCATTATCCCCGTATTGTCGGCGGTTTCAAGTACCTCAAATACCTCACCATCATAAACGACCTTGTCGTATTTGCTAAATTCCTCTTTCATTTCAAACTCCTTTTTGTTTTATTAATAAAATTCACTAAGATCCCTGCATTCCGGTGTCTCTCCTGTCATAGAATAAAGCTCACCAGATGATAGATATACGCAATGCGAGGTCTTCCCGTCTCTCCACTCGCTTTGCTTCGTAATTCCGCAAATAGCGCAGCGTTGGATCCCCGGCCCCGCCTTTACCCACGAGTGCCGTACGTTTTTCTTTCTTGTCCTGTTGGTGTCGTCAAGTTTTCTCATGATCAATCCTCCAAGGCCGTTACAATTTTATCTTTCCCGATAATAACCTCGTTCCCGCTTCTTACATCAAAGCATCTCTCACCCTCTGCCTCCTTGAAATAAAGAACGCCATTGTACTCGAATAAACCGAAGCCGTAATCGTCTAGCTTCATTTCGTTAAGTTTCTTGAATTTGCATACGTTTTTCATATTCTCCATATTATATTGCATTACTGGAAATATCATTATGATACTTATACCTATCACAAGCAGCCCTGTGTAAAACTTTTGTGAATCATATTTTTCCCATCCCTCCATCATCATGACAAAGGAGATTACTATTATTATAATAATAGATATCAATCCTACCATATCACATCCTCCTCTCTTTCAAGAATCCCATCATATCCTCCACGCTAAGTTGGAAGCCGGCAGCCGCCTTATGACCGCCTCCACCGGGATAGGCCTTGCGTGCCAGCGCCGAGACATCCACCTCCTCTTTGGTGGTATAGAACGAGCATCTAAAGAATCTTCCGTTCCAGCAAAATGGCATCATCAGATCATGTCTTTTAGGGTTATACATAGATTCAAATGTAGTAGAGTTAAACTCCGTGGTATTCATACATATAGCCTTGTACCCAAATACATCAGCCTCGAATGAGAATATATTTATCTCGCCCCTGTTTTTCTCGACGACATACTCCAGTATCGCCTCCCCGTTCCTTATCATGTCATATATGAAGTCATGATCGCCATCCATGGCCCTTGCCGCCATATCCACGTCAAGACCACAATATCCTCTCATCCCGTATTGGAACGCCATGACATCACTCCATTCGAAGCGATCATGATCCCATACATCATAAGCGCTCAATAATTTTACCACGTCAGGGGTTTCGATATCATCGAAAAGATATTCCCACGTAAGCTCACAAGCCGCCGTTCCGATACGTCTCTTGCCCTTTACCTCGTAATCCCTCATATCGTCTATGGCGGTCTTATGATGGTCTATCCATACGACATCTATACCTTTCTCTTTCCACTCATCGAAAAGGAATCTTGTTCTGTTTCCAAATGACACGTCAACTGCAAACACCTTATCATATTTATTCACGTCAGGTATTTCCTTGCCGTAATTGTAAGGAAGAAGATCAATGTCCCCTTTGAAATACTTTTTTACTATAGCCGCTGACATTACTCCGTCAAGATCAGCCTCATGATATATACACCCAATCATAATAATTTTTTTATTTGTTTCAATTCATATTCTATCACATTGATACGACCCATGATAATATCTTTATCATCGTCATTATCATGATCACCATCTTCCTTCTTAGATAAGATATTATCTATTTGGGCTGACGCTAATACCATCATCATGCAATGATTTGATTTAATTTTTTGTGATATATGTACGCCATTTATAGCGATTTGGACACAAATATCTTTTATCTCATCTATACTCATATTCATAATCTATTGTTTTTAATTAAAAAATCTATGTATTCTTTTATCTCCCTGTTTCGATCATTACTCCAGTCAAAGGTCTCGTTTATGAATTTGAAATACGATACTGGAATCGAATGAAACATCCATCCACAATACTTGCCGAATGTCATCACCGTAGATCCATGGGGATGATCCGGCCTTCCGGGAACAGGGGCGGCGGTTACGCCCTGCGCCAGCCCCCTCCTACGATCTTTCTTGGCGGCTTTGATATCCAGATCTGTTTTCGTTACCTTATCCCCCATCGGGATATTAGTTATTAGCTTATCGCCGATAAACATTCCCCATCCATACCCCTTGTAGTTCTCTATACTAAGTTTCCTTATATCACCGAACCTTGACGAGTTGTTACAACAATCAACGACCAAAGCACTATCCTTTCCGTCTTTTATACGGACTGCCCTTCCAAGCCACTGATAAAACGACGAGAACGAGAATGTCGGCCTTCCTACTATCACGCAATCCAGACCCGGATGATCGAATCCCGTACCGAGGGCGGAATAGTTGAACACTACCTTCGTCTTACCTGACTTGAACCCCTCGACTATAGCCTCCCGCTGTTTCTTTGGCGTGCCTCCGTGAACCACTTCCGCCATGCCAGCGCATATCTTTGCGTTCATCCATTCGGCGGCGGTATTGCAGCTCTCAACAGAATCCATAAACACCAGTATAGATCTGCATACGTCTTTTAATACCATCAACCGACGTAAAATAAGGTTGTTTAAGCCGTTTTTTCTCACCGCCTCACTAATAGACTCGGCCGTATATTCAGAGCCGTTAGAATTAAGTTTAAGGGCATCTCCATTGAAATCCCATGTCTCATATTTAAGAGGTGTCCAAAATCCTTGCCTTATCATCTCCTCCACCTGTATGACATGGATTAGGTTCTTGAAATATACCGGTCTCATACGAGTGATGAAATTAAGCTGGGAATATGACACCTGCCCTATCGACATCGTTTTAAGCCTGCATGGTGTAGCGGTAAACCCTATCACCTTTTTCGGTTTCAGTTCATTCATGAATGTCATGAACTCACTGCCGTCCTCCGGGCTATACCCGGCATGAGCCTCATCTATCAACACGTTCCTGATCCCCATCTCCTTAAGCTGACCAACAACCTTCTTGATAGACCCTAACGTGGCGTATATCATGTTAGACAGTTCTTTCTTTCCACAGGAAGCGGAGTAGATGGTAGCCGGTATGCCATACGACGTTATCTTGTCGTGGTTCTGTTGCAGCAATTCTTTTGATGGTTGTAAAATCAGCGTCTTATCTCCCATCAATCTAGCCGCCTCTGCTATCAGCAGTGACTTACCGCAACCTACAGGACCTACGATCAATACCGGATCATGTCTATCAGAATTTATGTAATCGGAGATACTTTTAACACACTCCTCTTGATATGGTCTTAATTTGTAAATCATTTGGATTTGTAGTTATCAAAAACGTCTTTTACGTACTCTAGTCTTATAGGGCATTCCCGACCATCATCCATCTTCACCATCAAAGTCTCTTTGGTCTTGCTTATGGCTATCACCTCTCCTACTCCTATCTGGGTATGGACTATATCGCCTAGCTTTATATTACATTTGATCATGGTCAAGCTTTTTATTAAATTCCTCTATCTTGCTCCTGTCTGTCTCCTTGGTCATCTTAGCCTCTTCCTTAAACATATCATACCCTTCCCGGATATTGTCGCCAACCATATTCTCTATCATCTCCCTTAGCTCATCGCTTCTTACGGCAAAAGATATCTGGAATGATTTACTTGTGCCTTTCATCAGGTAATCAATCTCCTTCTTACATTCTGTCATTAACCGATCCAGATTATCGAACTTAACGAACTTGGAGTTGCCATTGGCTTTTCTTACCCCATCCTTGAAATCCTCCAATATCCCGTTAAATACATCCGCCATACACATCATGGAATGTAGCCATACCAGCATATTGAATTTATATTCATTATCAGCGTTATTCATCAAACTCACCAAAGACTCGCTTTTTGTCAACATGATCTTCGATTCCCGGTCTACGATATCCTTTATCTCCTGCCGGCATTTCATGGCACCAATGAAATCCATTTTAGAATAACATTCATTTGATTTCTCTACCAATTTCCTAATATCCTTTCTAGACATCAGAAGATCCAATACCTGTTTTTCTCTTTCGTTTTTATCCATAATCATTTATTTATTGACACAAATATAATTAAAGCCTAGATATTTACCTAGGCTTTTTAATAAAGTTAATCTTTTTTATTCTTTCTTTTTGACTCATCCCAATCCGATGAGTACCTGCATGTCCCTTGTTTGTGGATCGAGAAATCGCACCAAAAACACAAGGGCTTGGGGCGGGGTTCAAGGCAGGCCGGCTGGCGTCCCATGAGGTAGCGCTTCTCGTACTTATACCCCTGTTTGGCGTCGTCCCAAACGTGAGCTTGATAGCTATCTATTTTATTTGTCTCGAAATCATACATGTCAAGGAGAATATCGTTAAGTTCCTTGACCGATCTCTCTACTTTCTCCTTATCTACCTTCACGTTCTGATTGTCCAGCATGCGGGTAAAGAAATAGCTGCACATATCCGGTAATACCTTGTACTTTCTCAGTATGTAGAAGGCGTATATCGGATGCTGGAGATTGTGAAGCAGCTTATCCTCATCGAATAATTTTCTCCCGGACTTCCAGTCTATCGTATACATAGCTATCCTGTCTTTTGTCTTATACTCTCCACGCCAGTCCACCGATCCTATGATATGTACCTTATCGTACGTCACGCCATCCAAGGTAAGTGGCTTGGGTAGCTTATAAGGCAGGACGAAGCCCTCCTCCACGCCGGCCGGTCTCGACCCCCGGACCACCTTCTCCATTGGCGTAAGATCAGACCATGCCTTCTTATAATTGCCAGCAGCATCCTTCTCAAACAACCCCACAATCCATCTTATTAGCCTAGCCGCATGTTGCATAGACTCGATCTGGGATTTTACGCTATCAAAAGGAATCTTCTCTATATCCGCATAGTAATTGAAAGCCTTACTCATATCCTCATAAGAAGGTCTACATCCGTTCTTGAAGAAATACTCCATTGTCTGGTGGATAACCGTACCATATGACGTAGCCTCGTGCTTCTCCGTGGATCTGTGACCCTCCACGTAAGTCTTATACCACTTATATGGACATTGGACAAACGTGTCTATCTGCGAGTAAGAAGCGGCGAGAACCTTCTCCCCATTTATTATCTTACACAAGAGATGTGTCTCCGGGATAGTCATCATCGAATATATTTAAATCAAGTGATGTTTCGTATAAATCATATGCTATATTTTGAAGGTGATGGAATCCTTTGATATCCATTTTAACAACTGTGTTACCCCATAAACGCGTGATACTTAAAACGTAATCTTTTGTTATTGTTATATCTCCTTTATTGCGGTAATCATGATTATCATAATCGTTAAATCCAATCCAATCCAATATCCTCTCATTCAAGCTTATTGGATAAACATCACATTCGGAAGTATACCACTTTATTGTGCCATTATCAATTCTGCGTTCGAGAATCAAACTCCCTTTGTCCTTATGCATACCGGTAATACATCCTATCCTCCATATATTACCATCCTTATCTTTCACAATATTGCCTATTCTTAACTCCTTAACTGAAATCATATTCTTCCTCCTCATTATTATCGTCATCGCAATCATCGACAAGAGGGGTCTCTAGCCCCTCTTCCCAATCATCATATCCGAAGTCCATTACTTACTCTCAAGCCAATCGTACAACATATCCACAAAAATCCCTACAGTTAGTTCATCGACAGATTTATCGCCAAAGACATCATCCGGTATCCTTATATCCATCTTTTCTTCAATCCCTATCAATACCTCTAATAAATCAAATGGATCCATAGCTAGATCGGATGACAAATTACTGTCTTCTCTTACATCGTCAATTACCTCTATATTATTAATGTAATTGAACTCATGCATTTTCTCGAATATCTCTTCCCTCACTATCTCCAATAACTCATCTCTTTTCATAATCCTTTAAATAATCGTACAACATATTTGTAAGCTCTCCTACCGTCAATTCGCGATAAGGCTTGACATCAAGCACTTCATCAGGTATATATCTACCAGTTCTCTTCTCCATTTCCATTACGACTTCCACGAAATCAAGGGAATCCAAGGCCATATCCGCGCCCAGCTCATCATTATTGGTTATCGATTCAGGATGATTAAGCCCATTAAATTCACCTACCTTTTCGAATATCACCTCTTTTATCATTCTCAATAATTTATCCTTTTCCATAATCTAAATCGACATTTTTAATCTTCTACCTAATTCTTTTTTTATATCTGATATCCTTTCGATATCCATCTTAACATCGCCTGTGATAGCGTATTCCTTATCCATTCTCTTTGGGGGATCCGGAAGCCGGCTTATGGCGAACAACCATGCCAGCTCCTTGTTCTTGTTCTCCCTAAGATACAAGTCAGACGTCATGCCATACATTTTTATGATCGTATCGAATAACGTTGATTCCGACAAACTCATATGCACGCTATACACATTTGATGGTTTCCAGATCAAGTTATCCAATCTCATCGTATATTCACGTTTAAGATCTATGTGGGATATTACGGCTCTTACTATAGGTTCTTCCTTGAAGTTGGTATTAGCCACGAACCATACGAGCCGTTTCTCTACCTCCTTAATAGCCCCTGTATCCTTCCCCATATCGTTATATACCCCAACGATACGGTCCCGGATCCCCTCGACCTCCGGGGTCAGGCCGGGCGTCTCTATCAGCATCAGCAACGACCCTCCCCTTGGTGTTATCTTCCACTTCCCATTCTTCTGAAGCTCGATATAACCAGATGCTTTATAACTATCTATTTTCTCCTTTGGAATGACGCTAGCCATCTCCTCTTTCTGCCGGATCATCAAAAGATACCCGACATCGGACATTGTTAATCCTGATGTCATCATCTGTTCAAAATTAATATACATAAGTTAATGAGTTAAAATATTGACCTAATCTTTCTAGCTATTTTCTCTACTATACCAGGATGATCGGTATCGTTGTATATGTTAATCAACGTGCGTAATATATATAGCCTTGTATACTTATCGGAAAGATTGAACCAAGCTTCCTCTATACGACTATTTATCGGCTTAAACATCCTCAACTCAGGTATAAGTTCATATGCTAAAACTTTTTTTCTATCCACTAATCCAAGCATATTAGCCGTTTCGGTTATAGCTGCACACATAGTTAACTCACGTCTACATTCTATAGCATTGTAAGCTCCTATCAATACCCTAAGGCCGTCTGCTTTCGATAATCTCTTTCCCTTTCTCATATTGTTTTACCGTATAAGATTCATTAGCCATACCAACCCTGCCAACTGATATGGATTGATTTATTGATTGATTAAGATGTCCTATAACCGACATCTTAGCCCTAACCGTATTGGCGCATCTTAGAAGGATGCGATAATCCTCTAACGCCCTCTCGTATCTTACGTCCACCCTAGCCCTTTTATCGGCGTCAGTCATGCTCTTACATGTCCCGTCCTCTCTAAGGCTTATAGCGATCTTGTCCCGTATGATCCTGATATCATCCTCGGCTATCACCAGCTCGGCGTCAAGAACCCCCTTGTAAGAGCTAAGAAGATCCTCTACCGCCACTACCTCCCGCTTCAAGTTCTCCAATTCCAATACCATTGAGTTATCGTTCATTCTTTTATACTCCTGTACTTTATTGGATACCTCATCACAGATGCTCATGATCTCCTTCTCCCTGTCCCGGTTTATGATATACCTGATACTGTATTCGGCCATTTCCTTTAATGAGGATATAATCTCTCGTATGCCCATCTTGTTTTCGGTGGAGAAATTGGCTTTTAATAACATCTCCATCCCTTTTATGATGACAAGCAAAAAATTTTTTCTCAATCTCATGCTTAATAAGGTGTTTCGTCATGTACTACATTGAAATCATCACTAGGCGGTATATATTGTTGCTCCAACGGGATACTGGGAGGCGGGGGCGGCAACGTCACCACGGTCGTGTCCGGCTTGCCGCTACCCACGGGGGCATCCGAGCCTCCCGGTCTTTCTTGGCGCACCACCCCTCCATCAGGATAATATCGCTCATATCCTTTCATGATATCTACATGTATCGCATCAATCTCCTCTAATGACCGTTGACGGACCTTTACGATATGATGGAATAATAATCCATCCACACGGAAAGATCGCCTTGATTCACTTTTAAAACGTTCCAGATTAGGATACCATCCTTGCGGGAATTGCATGTATGAGGAGTACCCGTATCTCTTCGGGATATTTAACGCTACCATAGCCGTACATAACTGTCCCAATGTATCTGATTGATAAAAATCAGATTGCTTTGGCATATGATCTTTTGGATCCCGTCGTCCTTCGATATCACGATTGAGTTGGGATATTATAAGAAAGAAAATATTAGGAAAAGTCCTTTTAGCTATATTACACATGGTTATCAACGAGTCGATATTTCTTTTGGCATCTCCTGAGCCTTGTATCAGGGCCGTATGATCTATAGACACGAATACCATTTTTTTATCTTTGTTTATTGGCATATACTCATTCCATAGAAAATTTTGAAGCTCATCTACGGTTGATGGTTTAGGGATGTATGTTATTCTGCTAGAGTTCTCTTCTCTAAGGCATCTCTGCATTTCTTTTACCTCATCTTCTGACATCTCGTTAAGGAGTATATCTTGTATGTCTTTCCCCATTTTTTTTGATAGTGAACGTAACATCAAATCTTCTGGGTTCATCTCAAACTCACATCTTAACCATACATAATCATCTGCCTGTGGATTGATATTGACATTCATCACATTGCTCATGATCTTCTGCGCCAAATAAGACTTGCCGACTCCGGGTCTAGCTCCTATGGCTACCGCATGCTGGGGGTAAAACCCCCCCAGCAAAGCCTTGTCCAGATAAGGATATCCGGTATGAGCCGGCAGAAGTTCCCCCGACTGATACTTTCTTATTCTCTCATAGGCATCCATGATGATCTCCTTGGATGACCTCCATATCCTATCCTCACTCATCCTCTTGCGTTTCTATCGCCAGCCGTATCGGATTTAGATCCTCTGTTAGCTGATCTTGATTTATATCTTAACCCCTTAGCTGTATGGCATAGGTCCTTCCCCTTCCGATAAGCCTTTCCCTTCAACTTATCGGTCTTGTAGTTCTTACGACCCAACTCCCGTCTCTTGGCTTTCTGCTCAGGTCTGGCGTTGATCTTCTTATCCGTCTCAGCCTTCTTCTTTCTGGCTTCCGGATGTGTTCTGTAATATTCAGTCGATCTCCCCATCCTCTTCGTCCTCCTCATCATCATAATTCTCCATGATAAGATCCTCTCCATCCAGATATGAAGCTTTATCCTTTAGCCTAGATCTCATACTCTCATAAGGGTCATCTCCGTTCTCCACCTCCCATATGCATGCGTATGGGCCTATTATATCACTTAACTTCTCGGCTCGATCCTTACTTATTCCTTTCTCTATCATCTTATCCTTGCAATAAGACTTGTCGAACATCGACCCTCCTACATAATATCCAGTAGGCTTATGAATAAAAATTACCTTCATCTTTTATATAATTAATATTATCTACCAAATTTATTATTTCTCTTCTTTATACAGTCGCCATAGCTCATATCCATATCACACACCACCGTATTGGTCGTGTCGTTTACCACATGGAACAGGAACTCCGGGCACCCGTGGCAGGCGTTGCTCCCGATCGCCACCGCTCCGTGCCTAGGGCAAGCCTTCTTTACCATGGTTCTATCATATATCCGTATATGATTATCGCCATACTTTTCAATATATCTCATGGTATTAAGTAGTGATGGCAAAGACATCTTATATGGGGATACATGTTCTATTGGTATATCCAATTCACCAGATAGGCTTTTGTAAATATCCTGTACATCCCGTTTTGTCCTATACGCAAATATATTAATCTCAGTCATTACCATATCCATACTCCTAAGAAGATCCGGCTTAGCCAGCCTCCCCATCGGTTTCCCAAAAGGATCGGATCTCATCCAAGCCCCACACTTCTCGCACCCAACTTGCTTCCCCTCCACCGTATTTATCATAGTGGATGGGATCTTGCAATATGGACATACGGATCCGTTTAACATAGCTTTCTGGGCTAAAGACAGTTCTTTCATACCTTTTCTTCTATCTCAACATTAAATAGATTGCAGAATCTATCAAAATTTCTGTTCTCTATTCTCATATCCTCCTCATACCTGTCAACCGATTTGATGAAATCATTATAACAGTCCTCGCACATCCATTGATTGATTACCGCTACATAATAGCCCACGGACGTAGGTCTGTTACACATATCGCAAATACCTAAGCACCCATATCTGGTGAGCTTATCCATCATCTCCTGTCTTGTTATTTCAAGCACCTTGAATTTCTTGTAATTGTTAACTACCTTTGCCATTGTAAATTTGTTTAATAATAAAATAATCCGCTATATCCATTCCCTCATTTATATTGGGTTTTGATTCTAGAAAATTACTTATCTCTATATTCATCCCCCTCATATCCTTGTCTACCTTCTTTCTCCATTCGTTGAAAGCGTCGCCCTTATCCGGGTACAGGACTATCCGCCTCCTACCCAATGTCTCTATCATCTCCCTTTTCAGCATATGGATACCGCCACAGGCCATAAACAACCTACTAGGGTACACGATGTTACAGATAACAGCCGTCTTCTCTGACTCTACTATATACACCGGAGCGTCATTGGGATAGAAGTTGATAAGAAACTCCCCGAACAGGCATTGCCTAAGCAGGTAATCCTGACCGTCCAGTATATGCACCCAACATACATGATCCATGGGAACCTTTACCCTCTTCCCGTCAGGCCCGTAGTCCATTATCTTCCCGGTCCGCACTACCCAATTCTTATCCAGTTGCCAGAACACACAGCACTTACCCCAGTCCCCGAATCTCATCATCCCCACCTTATACAAGCTAAATGCCCTATTGGTATGATACGATCCGAAGATATTGGATAGATAATCCTGAAGATCGGATGTCTCGAAAGGATTAAGCGTCTCAAACATCTTGCTTACCGGAATGCAGTTGGCTATATCCGGATCCATAGGAGGTCTGTACCTCCTTAATACTTTGTTTGAATCGGTAAAAAGATCATTGTTCCCAAGTTCGCTCCCTGTTGGATATTTAAAGTAACCACATTTATTTTTATGATCACACACCCCAAACTGCTCTCCAACGATCTGACCGGTGGTTACGTCCACGTACGGCGTAAAACACTTATCCTTGCCGCATTGCGGGCACGTCAGCTTCCTCCTTGGTTTGCTATGATCCAGCTCATACCGATGAACGCTCTTATTGAACTCCCTAAATTCCATCATCCTCTCCTCTCATTCATGACTCTATATATATAGTCCCTCAGTGGTTCTTTCCTTATCAACTTATTAACGTCAAACTCGCCTTCTATGTCCAAGGATCCGATTCTTGATGTAACCGTATAATTAGTTTTCTCGAACTTATACTTTCCTTGAAGATATACTACGGTAGCCATATTCAATATAGGATTGTCAGTCTGTCTCTTCAACTTATATTGGCTGGTCTTAGCGGTAGGATCACCCGGAGCGAAGTTATATATCTCCTCTATCTCCAATATCTTTCCGTAATTCTCCAGTATCATTCTTCTATATAGCTCAAGCTGGAAAGCGTACTCGTCATAGAAATTGCCTTTCCTGTTTGATTTGAAGTCCAATATAGCGAATATCCTCCTGCATCTCTTTATCTTCTTTTTCTCCGTCTTAGGCTGACCTTTCTTGGCTCCCGTCTTATAGAACTCTCCTGTCTCGACCTCTATTTCCACCATCTCCGGCTCACTATCCATCTCCACCACTGCGTCCACCGAAGAAGCTACTTTCAATCTCCTTGACCTCAACATCTTCTCGATCAATACAGGTTTTACATGTCTTTCCTTGCAGAATATGGCAAATGATATTAGATCCTCTATCAGCTCATCAATGTTATCCACTAATATCCGCTCCATCCTATACTTGTCTATTCTCAGCTTAGCCTCCTTGACAGCCTTTCTTATCCACGTCGGGATCAGCTTTATCTTAACCCCGGTCAGATACAATCCAAATAGATAATGCATGATAGTACCCAAATCAGCCCTATAGTTAGCGTACTCATCAGGGTCCTTGCCCTTGAGTCTCATCTCATTCTTCCATTTCTCCAAGGCTCCGGACGTATCACAATACCCATTGGCGATATTGTTAGTGGCTCCATCGTATATGATAGGATACCCATCAACATCCATCTCATAATACACACGTTTGCCGGCGACAGTCATTCTATATAACACCGGTGTCGGGATATCCTTTATCCATTCAGCGGCATAATACTGTTGCTCTGTCTCCAGATCATACTCAACTTCCATCTCCTCCTTAGGCTCGTTTTTAGGTTCTTCAGCAGGCTTTTCCTCCTCAACCATATCTTTCTTTGGGATCGTTGACAAAACGTCTAATATGCCAAAGAAAGCGGTAAATTTAGGATCTGTATGATATGATCTTAATATTGGTAATGATGATCGCCAATAATATGATGGCGCATTCTCGTCCATTGGCTTATTATGAACAAACTCTATTACAATGCCATCATCCGTGATAACCACACGATGTTTTTTGGATAAACGGACTCTCATATCATCAAATGATTCTTGATCGCTTATGACTTCCATATCCATTCCTTTCTTATATATCGTATCACTTATAGCCTCGTATCCAAGAGCTAGAAGTAATTTTTGTTTTCTTCTATCCATGATAATAATCTGGTTTTTAATTTACCATCCTCCTCGACTCTAGGTGCGAGATCCCTCATCCTTCTGGCTGCCAACAGCCATACGTTGCCAAACTCGTCCAAGAGCCGGCTGAAATCCATCGTATCTAATAGATAATCGAATCTTGTATGCTCATCAGCCGTCAAGTAGATAATGTTATCATTATCCTCAGCAACTGATTTATATTTCCGTTTAGGGTATAAGTGGCATATGTTGCTTACCCCCGGGCATGGTATGTATGCGCCGGTAGCAGATCTCCTTGTCATACTCAACCTAGCCACATGAGCGCCAAAGAAAACGGCTAGGCTCTTCCCCTTCGGCTTGGTCTTCACCCGTATCGCCGCCATTTCCTTTGGCGGTAGCTCCTTGGCTCTGCATGCGGGACACAACCCCTTACTCCTTATGGTTACCATCCTTCCGCATCTCTCACACGGTAACATCCTACCTCTCATGCCTTTTTCTTTTTATAACTTTTGTTGAACTCCATAAGGCTCATAGCCCTATACCTCTTAAGCCTATTAATCTTACCCTCAGTCCAATCTTGATCCTTGAAGTTGATGATCGTATCGAATATCTGAGCTAGTTCCCGGATATTAAAACTCCTGTTTTGTATCTTCTTATAGAACCCCGATCTGCTATATCCTAATTTAGAAGCTAGATAAGTTTTGTTAGACAATGTGAGGATACGATAAATCGTACCCTCCATTTTACTTATCTCCATCAACTTCTCGGCTATGGACGACGTGGTTTCGTAGCTAGCTTTACTGCCTACTATCCTCATTTTTCTCCGGATTCCTGATCTTACCATCAAACTCGTAGAAGTCCATTAGCTTCTTCTCCTCCTTGATACAGGTAACGATAAAGTCTGATATAGTACCCTTCATGCCCTCCTCGAAGTTCTTCTTGGCATGATCAAGGTCATTGGCCCGAACGATGTAGTTAAACGCCTTGCGTTTCTCATTGTTCGATTTCTCGTCTATCGTAATATAATCAGCCGTGACCTTATAGAACCGGTCTCCATCCATGGCAAACAATTCCGCTATCCTGAATCGTTTGATATCAACGCTAAACTCACCGGATATGAATGGCTTCATCTCCTCTATGATTCTAGCCTCACATTCGGTATAAGAAAAGGCATCTACCAAATACTCTTCCTTTACCTTCTTCTTCATGCCGTTCTCGGCATCGGTCTCATAAGAAACCGTACATTTAAACCAATTGTGCATCTTATTAATCTATGTTATTGTTAAACAACGGGTAATCCTTTATCCCTTCACGAATATATCTTTCCGTATCATCATCCACGTCATAAGCCTTCTTGAAAAATATCATAGCCTTGTCCGTGTCGTGATCCACCAACGGAAGATATTCCTTTACGAAAAGAACTTTAAGATGATTCATGTGATCAATCTTGCGCCTTACATCAATTACTTTTGGCCATATCTCGGCACGGATTTCACCCATCTTTTTTACATTCTCTTTGTATTCGTTTACCTGATCTTTGTACTCCTCCTCGATCTCGTTGTTCTTATCCTTGACAGACTTATAAGCTTCCTTATCTTTCGTGTCAAACATCGGAACATGCCTGATATTGATTATATCCAATCTACTGCATAGCTCCTCATTGGATATGGTGAAATCATATCTAGTCCTGTATAGATCAAATTCACTTAATAACTTAGCTATTTTAATAGCATCATTCTGATCAAGAACGGCTATATTCAAGCCCTCCAAATAGTAGAAGAAATGAGATGGAGAAATAGATTTATAGCCATACGTCTTCATGACTGGAGGCTCATCCATAAACCTGACACCTTCCTCCGCACATCTTGTTGCGATCAATTTCTCTATCTGTTCATCAGTAAGATCATATATCTCCTGATCGGTCATCTTATCAATTGTCTTCATCATCCTCATCCTCCGACATCATTATAGCCTTTGTAAACTTTTGTTCATAGACCTCACCCATAAGACAAGCGAAAGTCTTATCATCCAGACTAGCTATAGCATTGGCCTCTACCTTCATAGCCATCTCAATGCTCTTTGCCCAGATTTCATAGCTATCATCATCTTCTTTATAGAAGACAACTTTACCACCATACTCGAAACCATCATCCTCGGCCTTAACCATATCGATGATCCTCTCTAACTCCTTTACAAATTTACTCTTTTTCATATGTGTAATTTTTATGTGTCTACAAAAGTAGACATTTTGTTTTTGAATTAAATTAAATAAACATTATTAATAGTTAATACGCTTAGGTGATTATATACCATTTTACACTAAAATCGTAAAATGGTATATAATCACCTTATCCTCCATATATCTTAAGCCCTTTTATATTGTATTTGCTTATATCCATACACAAATTACACCCTCCATGACAACAACACCACGAGCAAAAGGCTAGTCGCTCCTGCTCCGGCCTACCTTGAAACTCCACTGCCGCCCTATACCATGCCGGGGATAATACCCTGACCTTCTCCGGTACGGGCGGTGTCATGAGCACCGATCTCCGTCTTCCTTTGGCATCTTCCCTATTTCTCATTTGGGTTGTCCTTTAACAGCTCAGCTATCTTATCTTCCTTCAACATATTTTGCTTTCTCATGTTATCTACGACAAAGGCAGCGAACGCCATATCATACCTTTTCCTTAACTCATTGACAAAAGATTTGGCTTTTGATTCTACCATTGTCTCGATGTTGCTGTCTACAACTTTCTTCATCCTGCCTCTTATAAACTCGTCTACTGTCAACTCCTCATCCATATAATCTGACCTGAATCTATATTTCTTCTCGCTGGCGTTCTCGATGAGATCGCTCATTGATTCCCTCGCTATATCCTCAATTTTCTCTGATATCGGATTGGATATTTCTCTCATCAACTCATTCTTGAACTTTTCTTTAAGTTCACGTATTACAGCTAACCTGACCGAGCTGGTAAACTCCTCTTTCAACGTCGCTTCATTGTACATAGCTTCCTCGAATACATCTTCCAAATTTAATTCTACTTGAATTTTCATATCATTATATTTTAATAAATTATAAATTTTTTAGGCATATAATTATCATGTATTATTTCCCCTCATCTTTTAATATTAATTTCTTCCCAATCTTTTTAATTTTTGTCGGTCTTGATAATCGATAGTCTCTTTCTATCGGTCTATTAAGTACATCATCCTTGTGCCCCTTGTATCCTTTCTCGTAAGCACTAACCCTTGCGCAAAACTCAACCACATCGCCTGGCGATAAATCAGCACCACTAAATCCTTTTGTTAAATCGAACCACAAATGATCTGATACTATTTTGCTATCAAGTGTCACATCTTGTAAAAGCATCGTTTTTACAGGTCCAATGTATCCATTCCTAAATCCAAATCTAACAAAGGTTGCTGTAAACACATGGCGTTCTTTTGATCCTATTGTTCTCAATTCTTCTCTCATCTCCTTTCTTATTTTTTATTCATAAAACCAGTAATTTTCTTCAAATACCCTTTTGTCATCTCAATAAAGTTCACGCAATCCAGCTTGCTCAACTTGTAAATCAAAGCCGGGTTATGAATTACGGCTATAATTTGTGTTTGCGGTTTATGAAATGACAATACCTTGTACAGATCCATGATATTGTCAATATCTAAATTCCTGTCCGGCTCATCCATAAGGATTGTATACTCAAAATCCTTCTCCATTAATACCACATGATTGTCTTTGTAGTATTTTAAAAGATTGTCGATCCTGTTTGCCCAGAACTCATTTGACTTTTTCTTAAATTCCATAAGCTTCTGTATCGGAAACGCATACTCATCTTGGTTAAACACAAAATCAAAAAGCGAGTTCATGGCATGAAGGTTCTTCTCCCCAGAGGACCTAGATGCTCCATTCATATACAAACTTAAATTATTGATATTATTCAATATATCATCATTTCTCATTTCAGTTCGCTGTAGGAGATGGAATACCTTCCCGATATAATCCGACTTAATACTGATCCCGTCAAGCACCTTGTCATCATCAAATATATCCGGGAAATACAATGCTTCTGACGGTAATTCAGAACACATCTTTTTCTCGCACAACATGTACTTCGATATCATATTCAGGAGGGTTGATTTCCCGCTCCCGTTCTTGCCTACAATCACATTCACGCCGGGCTTGAATATAAACTCAGAGCCATTTTTGAACGCTTTTATCTTTTGGATATATTTAAATGGAGTCTTCTTGTTGTCGTCTATCCTTATAGAAGTTATCATCTTATATGATTTTGTGTTTAATTATTTAAGCCTTTCATTAATTGCCAAATCAAATATCTTATCAAGACATTTCCTCATTTCCTCCGCATACTCAAACAGATCCTCTTTTGAAAGATCCCTGCGCTGCCAATCATACATATTCGTATATCGAGATTCAATAGCCTTATCCTTTATCTCCTCAAGCACTTTTTTAATAGACTCGTCTTTTTTGCACATTTTTATCTTCTTCTCTCCCATATCTAGTAAGGTAATTATATACTTTCACATATTGCCTATCCATCAGCCACCCGTAAGGACTGCCACCAAACTCCCTGTCCATCCGCTCCGCCGCCCCGATGATCGCCTTTCGATTCCCGAACGAGAGCCACGAAGTAATGAGCCCACTGACCTCCGCGTCCCGCCCGGAATACCGCCTTGGGAACTGGACGGGGTCGCTGGCAATAAAGTCGGCGGTTTCGTATTTGTCCACCATGCATTTCGGCATGTCTACAAATTTGTCATTCATTGTTTATCCCTTCATTTGTTCGCATGCCAATCTTTCAAGTTCCGGTGTAACGTTGGTATCCATTATGCCTTTCAAGCAAGGGCATTGTCGCCAGACTATATCATAAATCTTTGACAATTCAATCAAAGCCTCATTGTTTGATTCAACTGTCATAATCCAATTGTCCGGCGATATCTCTATCTCCCTGCATGGTATTTCTTTCTTGCCTTTTGGCATATATCCGTTCTGATAGTCTTTTACATTACATCTACCAAAATATCTTCCAGTGAGTATTCCGTTTTCGTCCGTCTCAAACAACCCTCCTATCCATCCTATCTTATGAATGTTCTCCGTCCACGTTCGAGTGGCGAATAAAAACTTTTTTACAGGAACTTTTGAAAATGCATCAACATCATGGATACTCCCGTCCGGCTCTTTGAATATCGATGATTTTCTTTTATTCTGGCAACTCCCGTCTAAGCCTATTTTTTCCCATTCGCCATCGTCAAATCTCAAAGGAGAGATTATATCAAAACTGCAAAGTTTCTTGACGAGATTGATTTCAAATGGTGCCGAGAATCCGCTGTTACCATGAGAAGAGAACAGCGCGACAGCTTCTATTACCTGTTCGCGCATCCATTTGTTAGGACCGTCCTCTTCTTTGCTATATCCGGCTAATTCCAATTCTCTTATCGCATGTTTACATAAATTACTGTTTGCGATAATATACCGAAGAGCCTTCTTGTTGATAAGGCTCTTCTTGCTCATTTTCTTTACAATTCTTCTACTCTTTTTCATGTTTAATGTTATTTAATGTTTTAATCACCAATCTCCTCTATCATTCGTATTGTGCCATGACCATCTGTTTCGCGAAATCTTTGTACGCCACTATTTTTCGCAGGTTTGCTCGCATTCGTATTTCCCCGATACCGCCGACCGGAGACAAGGCGCCTGTATTAACACCTCTTTCCATGTTTATTCCTCCTTGTTATATAATTGCTTGTTTTTATATTCCAACATCCTTCCCATCCTCTTTAACCCAATTAACTGTATCGCAATACCAACAATACCCTGTCTTGGAATCCTTTTTATGAGAATGGGATCCACATGTGGCGCACCAATAATTATCATCCATATTGTATGTATAACTTTCATCCTCATGCATTTTGGCTATTCTAGCTACCCTATCCTCCAGCAGATCCTTTAGATAATGGCATTCGTAAGGTCTATCCTCTTCCTTTAATATATAAATATCGATATCCATCATGCTCCCCATCCTGTCCGTACACATACACTCGGCGGCATGGCGCACGCTCCCTTCCGGCATCCCCGGAACTATCTCCCGGATCACCGCCTCCATCTTCTGTTGGTATTCGGTGTCTACCTTGACCACCAAATCCTCTAATTTATCTATTAAACTCATGATCTTTTTACCTCTTTATATATAACGTCTATATCATCTTTCCTATCTACATCAATACAATGGGTATCCTTACAGTAATAATTCTTACTATTATTAAATACGCATCCTTCACAACTAGCATCACTGGATTCAACCACCTCCAGTTCTACTTCTTTCGAACCAATATTATATTTAAATATAGAGCCTATCTTATGATACCCTATATTCTCCAAAGTTATACTATTATTTATCATATCCTCATGTCCGAATACGCTGTTAATAAAATCAAGCATCTCATCATTGAATGATCCGCTTTCTTCTTGCAGCTCTCTACATTCATCCTCGGTCAATCCACAAGAAGACACCAGTTCCTCTGCGGCCTGCGTCCATCGCCCGTCGTGGGCTAGCTCCTGAACCGCCAGCCATATCCCTTGGTTCATGCCTTCCATTCTTGCCTTATCTAAAATACCCTTATCCTCCATATCTTCGATCATTTAAATTCTTGTTTATTATAACAATCTCTATATCGTTTAACATTTTATCTTTTGATGTTTTTTCTACTGTTCTTGGAATGATATTAAAATCTTTATTGCTAAGCTTATTATCCACCATAATCTCAATCAACTGCTCTATGGTAAGTCCAAGCTCATTATGGATATAATTCTTTATCGCTTTATATTCTTTACTCATGGCTTTTTATTGTTACTATTTCTATTGGCTCATTGGCGAAAGTCAATGGACCACCTATTATTCTCTCGATTGTTCCGTTGGGTAATGTTACACCATAATCATCATCCCTTACCTCATTCTCATGAACACCCGCGCTATGATCATCTGGATCATCATAAACAAGCTCCCATCTAAGCATAGGTATTTTCCATGTGTCCTCTACCCTATCATAGATAGGACAATCATTAAACACAAGCTCCTCTCCGTCTCTGTTGACTGCTAAATATGCCATAAATATCCTCCTTAAATTACTATTTCCAAAAAACTATATATCCATCCTCTATATTGCTATGATATACAACATCATTGGTGTCATTATCCAATATCTCATATACATCACCCGACTCATCCATTACCCCACGAAACACATTCTCTCTATCCAAGAAATAACATGGTTCCTGCACTTTTGGCAGCGAACCATCCAATGATATCCACTCCGGTCCCATCAAAGTTATTTTAGCTCCCATATGATTCTCCATTTAATATGATTACCTTAGTTTTATTAAATTGATCTGATCTTTCGATCTCTCATCTCATTCTTGTCCTTAAACATCATTATCCTATTTACAATCCCCTCCGATTCCATGTACGTCGAGAATCCATGTATTCTTAGATATTGGATGGCTGATAATGATTTTTCTAGCACATCTTTATATCCTACATCTATCTTAACTTCTTTACCCATAGTCCTCCTCCATTTCTCATATCCAACTTCTACTCATAACACTATTATAATCTATTCCATTATTCATAACCACTTTATTAAAGGCCTCCTCGGTATACGCCAAAGACTCGCCCCTATTAGCTCTCTCGATATTTTCGCTCATCATCCCCATAGCCTCGATCAAGGCCGCTGATGAGTTGGCTATTAACTTAGCCGCTTCCATTATCTTATTATCATCCATAATCATATTACTTTAACTTCCTCGTTCCACAAATGTCTTTCATATACCATGGTTGTTCCTATTAGGATTCCGGTATCTTCTCCCCAATATTCAAGTATTTGATTCCTGAATTTGTGACGCAATTTTTGTATTCCTCCCTTGTTTTTATCATAAGAAGAGTAATCTGATAATCTTACTGTCTCCATCGTTTACCTCCTTCATTTGTTCGTATGCCAATCTTTCAAGTTCCGGCATGGTGTTTGTTTCTTCTTATTTTCCCCCATACTTATTTCTCATTTCATTAATATAGCTCATATACCAATCTCTTATATCCTCTTCACTATCCATGCTATACTCTTTATTGAATGGATCGTATCTGATAAACTCCTCTGTTCGGCAGAATGGGCATGGGATCTCTTCCAATGGCTTGATTAGAACACCATCATCACCTACATTATCCAGATCATACAATATGCCATCTATGCAAGTCGCGTCTGGATAATTCGCACCGAAAAGCGGGAATTTTGGACATGTGTTTCTCATACTTGTACTATTCAAATTCGTTCTCATATTCCTTTCTCCTATCCACTTCCTTTAAATTCAAACCATCAGGTGTCAATATCTTCTTTTCCAACAAATCAAAGAGAAGCATCGCCCTTGACTCCGCCTCTGTTTCCCCAAATCCGCTATACACTTCTGTTGGCGAATCGTAGGCATTGTAACGAACATAGGCGGCTTCGTAATATCTACTATCCCTATTCGGGAAATACTGTGTCAACTGCAACCAGTCATCCCATATTTTTGATTTACTGATATTTATCATACTTGGTAGTATCTCTCCAAGTTCATGACTCATATAAGCCGGTATGAGGTCTCCTTCTTTTCTATATGAATACCTCATTGTATTTTGCGTAACTGAATCTATCTGGGTTCCCCCTCCTTTCATCTCTTTCACAAAATAAAATTCCGACTCCGAATTTACGCCCAACTCATGCAACTTTAGCGCAAGCTCATAAGGGCACATAAAATTTTGATATTTCATGTTATTCTATATTTTCATTTCTGTAATCCCCGGCATAGTCCAACCATACCCTGTAATCATTTCTGTACTTGGTCGCCTTTATTTTCATATTCCGGGATATATTCTTAGGCAATTATATACAACCTTGCACCACAAAGCATTAGCGGACGCCCCGCTTCCCCGACCGCCTTACCCATACACGCCGGCTCCACCGGTAACGCCGCCCATGACATCTTGGATGTCTCTCCCGTAAATCTGATAGTGATCGCCACAGCTCTCAAATGTTACTTGATAGCTGTTTAATCCCATCCTAATTGTCTCGCAACACCTTCCATCTCGCTATACGCTATCCTGTGACATCCAGCAACCAATATATCATTCTTATAGCTATTGATCTTCCATTTGTGACTGGTTGTATCCAATACCATATCGTGTTGGAAGTTACCGCCATTATGGAAGAACTTTATCAATTTCCAAAGTCTCTCAGCTTCAGCTCGCCCTATCTTGATATTCTTGCTAGTCTCAATTATGCCATTCTTAATGCGAAGCCATACGTTAGGCTGGTCATCCTCCAAATAATAATGTGAATATAATTCCAGAATCTTGCCAGACTTCCACATCTCGATCTGTTCTTCAAATTTTTTCTTGCGATCTTCTTTTTCTTTTCTTCTTTTTTCAAAAATTAAAGCCTCTTTTTTCGCCTGACTGTCTTCCCATCTCTGACATCTGGCCACATACCCAGCCCACGTTCCTTCACCACAAATCTCATCTACTATCACATTGGTCGTTCCTAAAGTTTCTAGCGCTTGATGATTTAGCAATACCTCAAACACACGCTTTAACTCATGGACGTATTCACTTTTAATCTTATCCGATCCATAAGATAACTCATGTTTAGGTCCGATCCAGGTGTTTGCACTCTTTTTAAGAAGGCTCTTGGGAGTACCCATATTAAAGAACTCAATATAATCCATTAGACTTCTAAATACTCCCCAAACATCCCTATAAGACAGGCTTGTTCTAACCTTCTTGTATTTCTCGATAACCTCTTTGATAAGCTCCAATTGACTGGTGATAAAAGCCATGCTGCCATCATCAGACATATTATATCCAACATAAAATACCTTTGAGCCAGTTGGTATTGCACTACGAACACAATGTTGATGTTTACAGGTGGAAGAAGAATAATACTTATCGTTAAGCAAATACGCCTTTTCACCACACTTATTTCTTACGATTCTTCCAACCTCAAAATGATAACCATAAGAATAAATACTTCTACCTTCAAAGAAAAAATTACTACCTCTTGCGGATTCTTTCTTTTCGTTTGCCCATAAGTGAGCGACCATAGAGTTGTTCATATCAATATTTTTTTTGTTATACAACTACAGATTAATAATACGATATACGTTCATTACATCCGACATCTTGAATTTATCAACATCCGTATTCTTAATATCATATGTATATGAGTCAAATAAATTACTTACCGCGTTCAACCAATCATCATCTGTCGGTTCTTCTACCTCATCCATACAATCATACACATCCCAGTAATTCATGAGGATACCATTGTACGCTATTTTCGGATCAGCGTATTCTCCTCTTGACATAAAGCAGATGTTTTTGCCGGCCTCGTTGCCGGCAACTATCTTTTTGTAATCTTCTATAATCTTATTCATTTTTCTGATAGTGATTATGTGTAGACTAAAAATTACTTTAACTCAAATTTAATTCCTTCCGGGAGTTGGGAGCGATCCACGTTATTCACGAAATCATCAAACTCTTCTTGTGTGATCTTTTCCCCATAATCACACCAGTTGAAAGATAAAGTGTTCGTGTGATTATAATATATCACATTATCGGTTGACAATCCATAATCAAATACACAGAGCATTACCTTTTTGTCTGTTTCCGCTTTCCTGATTACCTTATCGTATCGCTCACAAATTTCAGTACGCTTTTTCAACATCTTTGCCTTATGAGCCTCCTCCCTACGTTTTTCGATATTTTCTGCGGAATAATACCCGGCTTTAATACGCTCTTCAATAAGCAAACGTTCCTCGTCCGTTAGTGTCAGGGTAAATCTTTCTTCTTCTGGCTTATATGGATTAACCCATTTCTTTCCACACAGGTCTTCAAGTTCCGCAATAAGCTCGCCTGATTCACGTTCCCATCTATCCACAATCCCCAGATTGAAAAGCAGATACTTGAAATACATCTTATCATCCACCGCTTCAGATAATTTGGAATATTCCTTGTCTGATATACGTAAATATTCAATAGCCACATACTTATCGCTATTCTTTATGTGATACATGCCATTTCCCACCGGATACATAGGAGCACCATAATGATTACAACAATGTAATGGTATAAACTTCGCCAATTCCGGACAATGTTTCGCAATCTCATCGTGGCAGCAGCCTCCCATATACTCTTTATATATCCCATATTTGTTTTTCCAACGAATGTCAGCGGTTATACTCAAATCACACATATTGTTATGACAATCATCATCTAACGATATCGTGACTGTTATTCTGTATTCCCTTTTGTTTTCTGTAAAGAATTTTGTACTTAAAAAAGTTAGTTTATTTGCAGTTCCCATATTTTTATGTTTAATCGTTTAACTTATGAAAAATAAAATCGGCACAATTTCCCGGAAGTGTTCCTGCATCATTATATCGATAGAACCCTTCTGTTTCCCAATCCACATCTACCGGATAGCCATCTGCGATGTTCAAGAAGTTTTTTATTTCTTGACATTCTTCTTTACATAATCCAGTATAGTCATCATTTATCAGAGCGCAAGCCCAATAAACTGGAAGCCTGTATCTTATTACCTCTATATTCATAATCTCATCAATTTACAAATTATCAATACTAAAAAAACTCCAACAATCTATTACAATAAACTCTCCTACTCCATATTCCACAAGTGACTTAAGTGATTCTATCCCATTACAGTAATAGAAAACATTATCATTATCATCATCATTGATGCTTAATGATAATTTTATTGTCGTTCTTTGATCATCCCCTGTGTCTTTCCATACGATCTGACATTCTACGTATTCAGGTTCTTTCCCATTCTTTTTAACGAACTCGAAAAACATAGAATCAATATCTTTCTTGACTCTATCTACATCCGTTATCACTACCTCTTCCTTGCAATCCCCACAATTAGCATGCATAAAAGATTCATCAAGATAATCTATTATTTCCCCGGTGTTTGGATTTACGATCGCTTCACAAGCAATATTTGTTCCGCCACACCTTGTACATATCACTTTCATGCTATTTCATTTAATGGTTCAACATACACATCCCCATTCTCATAATAGAGTCGATCTTCATACTGATTATGATGAAGCTCCTCACGTATCGCATCTTCATTATCAGCCCAATACTCGTACTCCTCATGCCATGACTTGAAGAAGTTATCATAACATTGTCTCATCAGATCCTCTAAAGAAAAATCCTCCGGATAAGTACACCATGCATTGTAATAATCAATTATAGGTTTCAGGAGATAATAATCATAACACATCCCTGTCAATGGGCAATTATCTCCATAGTCAAACATCACCCTACTATACTTGTGCCTGTATTTGTATTTCCCATCAATATATTTACCTGACGTGAAGAAATACTTGCCCTTGATAATATATGGCATAATATTGTTGTTGATATATCTGAACAGTAATTTACCGCATAGATTCTCAGGGAATATATCACGATGATAATCTGTAGGGTGTTCATAAATAGGATCCTTGTATTTAAACCCATAACTAAAATCATATCTCTCGTATCCAACTTCCCAATTATAAACCCTAGTATCTGTCATATCCTCAAAGGCTTTCATTGACTTTTTATAGTCTATGCCATAAGCATCCATACATTGCTCCATTACATTCCAGTGCTCACGCTCTATGATCCTTTCTTGTGAGTCTTTTGACAGCTCATCAAACTCATACAGTTTTAATACAATCTTTTTCATAATCCCTCCTTTTTTAATATAATTAGATCCCTAACGTCAATCGAATGACATACGTACCTCCTTATGTTCACGCTTAGGGATGATCGTGGCTATTCTCACGAACCACCACAATCCAGATTCAGATATCATTCATCCTTTATCTTTACGAATGGGTTTTCTTCATAAAACTCCACTACATCCTTAGATTTTATAGATGTCACTATACCGGTGGTATCCACAAATCCGTCTGTCTCATCCATTGCCAAAGCTTCTATTTTATCTCCCGGTAGAAAACAAAGATTATAGTCTTGATCAATATACATAATCATCTTTAACCTAACCATGTCATCAATGATGCCTTTCATTCTCTCCACGACATCCAATTGATCATCACTAAGCATTAATCTATTTTTTGATGATTCCACTAACCTTATGTCTCCATTCCTGTCAACTACAGTTAAGTCATTGAATTTATACACATCTTCACGTGTTCTGTAATATGTTTCCTTACAATAAATTTTTCCTTTATCATCTATTTCAATATCAAAATATTCCAACTTATCCTTGACAGCTCTTCCGTTTTTGTATTTCCACACATCACCTATTGGAATGAACCCATATAATGACTCAAAAACATCATATATTGATAGTCTTGTCTTAGGAATGCTCTCGCCCTTTTTAAAACATTCTTCGGACGAATAAAATAATTTCCCATCTAATGTCTTCTCAGTCCTACATCCTCCCCATGTTCCTACATATCTAACTACTCCATATGTAAAACTGATCAAGATCTTATCAATCTCAAACCACTTTAATCTTCCTGACATATCGTCAAAAAGATATCCACTCTCTAGATAAACCGATAAACATTCTCTAATTTCCATAACAATTTATTTTTTTTAATTAAACAACATCATTTGCCTTGATCACTATCCGTCTCAATATTATGAACAAGCTCATATAGATCATAATCACTACACTCTGCTAAACATAAAGAGAAGACGTTCCTGTCGTTAATCAGGAAATAGCTATCTTCTAATATAAAGATAGATTTTCCTACCTCTAAAAAACAGTCCCATAACTCATTGCCTCTTTTATTGCCAAACACTTTCTGAAAAGTATGACGATCTGCCTTATTCTCGAATTTACGCATCCGTCTAATCCACTCATATCCGTGCCTCACTAAATCCAATCCGCCGGCTTCATCGAAGCTCCCGTTTTTATCAATCCATTTATTTACATCTATCAACATACTCCCTTATAATATTACATTAAACAACTCGTTTAACCTATCTATCTCACTTAGGTATTCACCTTCTTCATCAAACTTAATTTGAGTCCCATTATCCAAACCAAAGGACAGGGTAAAGGATATGACCCAGCCCGATCCGTCCACGGCCTGCCCCTTGGGAACCCAAGACATCACCGTCTTCTTGGATATCCACCATCTCCCTATCTGAACGAAATCAGGATAGTTGTTCATTAAATACACCATCTGACTAGCCATCTTATTAACATCATCAAAAGGCACTATATGATACTTGTTTCTTATCCTGACCTTCAAGAAGGGGTTATCCATATTATATGCCGCAAATGCTGATATCACGGAACTAGGATATCTAACCCCTTTTATTACCATCCATTTCATATATAACACCTCCTCTTAATCATTGATCCATTCCACAAAAACTCCCCCTTTCAGACTGTAATATGTATCTGCTTTTATCTTTTCTCCATCAACAAATTCCGTTTGGTAATTATATACTACTTTGCACTATCTCTAAAACAATAAAAGGACACATAACCATGTATCCTTTTATTATTCAATCGTTTTTCTCATTTTTCTTTCCCTTTCCTTCTTTTTTAACGCTCCAAGAAAGAGTTTTCCGAAAAAGAGGATCACGGGGATCTATTTTTGGATTATAGCCGAATATGTTATCGGCTATTCTCTTCATCTCCTTCTCAATATCTTTATGTATTACTACTTCTATGTCTTTCTTTTTTCTCATGCTGCCATATTCTTTAACTGTGAATACCTTAATCGGTGTCCGATATTCTGCAAAAGTACGTCGAATCTTTCACATTCGGAAAGATGTTTGGTATTATACCTAAAAGCTGATGAGTCCACGTATCTTTGCAGATGTTTCCTAGACACCCAATGATGGACACCCTTCAATGTTCTTTTTAGGTGTCCCCAGAATCCTTCGATCGTATTAGTATGTCTATCCCCAATGACGTAAGCGCCTTTCTTATGATAGACTACACCATGATCGTATAAGTTCTTATCCAAATCCTTATAGGCATACCATTCATCAGAGAAGATGGTAGACCCCGGACATACAACATCATTGATGATCGGGATCAAGGTTCCGGCTTTCGTATCGCTAACAACCTTAGCTATAACAAAGCCTTCTCGTTGCAGCATACCAAATACCGGAACCTTGTCCTTACAACTCCTGCCTCTTGCGTTTCTTACCTTCTTACTACTATGCCTATTCTTATTCAATCCCCCTATATAAGTCTCATCTACCTCAACCTCTCCGTTTAGACATTGGCTGGCATCTATATTGAAACAATTTTGGATACGTTGCAACATAAACCAAGCCGTCTTTTGTGTTACGTTAATGAACTTAGCCAACTGAACGGAAGAGACACCCTTCTTAGCGTTTATGACGATATAGCAAGCCAACATCCATTTCCTTAACGACACTTTCGTGTTCTCGAAGATCGTGTTTGTCCGGACGTTGAAATACTTCCCCGTATTCTTGCACTTGTATCGGTTTCCTTTGCATTTATAAACCTTTGAGTCTGGATCGTACGGAGACACGACATGGTCGCCCCATCTCTGCCTCTCCAAAAAATCAATACATGATTGCTCGGTAGGGAAGAACTTCACTAACTCATCAATAGATTTAAAATGATTCATCTCAAACATAACACTCTGATTTTTACTCTATAAAGATAATAAATTCGTTCAAAACCAGCAATCAAACCATACCCCCAATATAATCTCATTAAAATTGTTTTAGTTTTAATTAGGATTGTTTAGAAATAAGATTGCTATATTTGAAAATAAACTTTAAAATCTAATGTTATGGTAAAGAAAACAAATCAAAGACGTGATAAGACTACTCTTTATCAAGATTCTAATAATAAATGGCGTTGGCGAAGAACAGCTCCTAATGGAGAAATAGTAGGTGCGTCTACACAAGGTTATGCAAATAAAAATGATTGCAAAAAAAATGCAATAAGAAATGGATGTGATATAGATGATTAATCTTTAGGAATAAATCCAACAACCTTTTCGGTAGAAGCTCTTTGTTTTATAAAACTTTCAGCTTCTTCCCATGAGGTTGCCCATATTTCACCGGCATACTTTTTGCCATTGATTTGATACTCTGTTACAAATTTCTTTTCTTCTTTTTTCATGCTCGTAATTTTTAAAAGTTAATAAATATGATAAAACAAAAGCGGGACTAGCCTAAATCTAATCCCGCTTATCTTTTAATTTTACTGTTTAGTCTACTCATCCATTATTCTGAATAGCTCGAATGAGTAAGTATCCTCATGTGTTAAGCCATGTCCAGCGTCCCAGATCCCGTGATGTGTTAGGATCATATAAGATTTTCCTTTCATTTCCACGGTCCACTCTGAGTATATTGCATTATCAAACTCCTTATCAAAAACTATACTCATCGTATTTGGATCAAATTCATATGTGAATCCATCTACGCTAACAGTATTGTTTCTTCTATCAGTTGTTTTTTCATACCCAGTCCCGTCTTCAAAGAACGCATACACCATTTGTTCTTTGCCTGCTTCTCGAAGCCACATTCCTACGATAGAGGTATTATTACCAACTACATTTTCGACACTAAAACGATCGTCATCGTGGCAAGAAATAAGTAGGAAACATGATATCGCTAATAAGTATATGATACGTTTCATGATTACTCTCCTTTTGATATTACGCAAAATAGTATTACGATAGATTTATTTTTACAACATTAATATTTACAATTAGAACTCAATACCTATCTTGAAATTAAATCCGTCTATACTCTTACTAGAAGAATGCCCTCTAAAAGAATATCTCCTAGCTTGTGACCCATAACCTAGGGAAAAATTAACAGCTGATTGTTTTCCAAGCATATATTTTACACCGACAAAGGGATTACAGTAAAAACCATTTCCACCATAATCGCTAGTGACATCAATGGCATAACCAATCCTTAATCCTATAAAAGGAACTATCTGCCCATTGGTAAAGTTCCCTCGTAAATCTGCGAAAACGGGAATTAACGCTGATTCACTATCAGTGAAATATGATACTCCTGTTCCCGCACCGAAGAAGAAATACGGATTTAATTGGTATCCGTGAGATGTGGTAAATTGGATACATCCATCATCCCCCGTAGTATATCCCAAATCCAAAAATCCTCGATACCCTTTAATATCATAAGTCCTCTTAGGGCCTAATATTTTCTTAAACGAATAAGATGTATCCTCTTCTTTCCCTAATTTTTCTATCTCATCCATTTGATAGACAAAGATACTTTCGTCTCTGGTCTGTACTTTTATGGATTTGTTTGGTACTTGCTCTATGATAAGACCTCTGATTACACTCCCGTTCTTTAGATAAACAACATCTTGTGTTCTCCCCTGTGAATAGGAGTAGGAAACAACTAAAAATAAAAAGGCTATCGCATATAGTATTTTTCTCATCTTACCTTGGTGAATTTAGTTTGTGAATTATATTCTTCTGTGTTAATATATATTTCCGTAGATGATATTTTGGATATCTCTACAAAAATCTTGTTCTCAACCCCCATCTGGGTTATGCTTAATACGACTTTGTAATTATTATTACCTCGTAGTTCCTCATACAATTTTACATCTCCTAAGGGTGGATTGGATTGATTGTAAAATGCGGCACTTTCTTGGGCATGCTTAACGAAATTCATAGAAGCGCCATCTAATCCATATATTATATTGTCTTTAGTACATTGAAATGTTAACATCCCTAGTCCATCACCATTTTTCCATGTACCTATCAACCAATCCGGTGGAGAGAGTTTAAACTCTGTTTGCGAAGTGTTTTTATCTCCATTTTCCCAATCCTCATTTCCATCATCTCCGCATGATGAAAATATAAGCATTATGTACATCAATAAGAAATACATAAATCTCACTTTTGTTACCATAAATCTATTGCTTTTATCCTCCCTGTCCCCTTCGTTCGGTGGTTTCTAAATAAAAGAAGCGTGGGGACTATTGGATGTTACCGTATTTGAGGCTCTGGACTGCCCACCACTCGATAACAAACAACAGCCCCACGCCTTATGATTGTATATAGTTTGCCCCTAGAGGTATAAATATAACAACATAGGCGTAGGAGGCATCTTTGTCTATTATCCCGAGTGGTTGAAATTGTCCAGATTTCAAATACGAGATAATATCTTAACGCTTCTACGTCTTTATTCTAATACGTGGGGCAAAGATATAGATATTTAGAAACGCAAACAACCCTATGACATACTTTTTAATGCTTTATCATAGGGTCGATCAATAAAAATGAGATTTGTCTATCTTTTTATAGGGAGGTGTAAACTGGTATATAATTACCTATTCTTTTTATTCTCTCAATTTACGCTTAACCTCTTTAACATATTTAGTAGAATGTAGTCCCCTATGCAATCTTATAGCCCGATCTATATCCTTTTTAGGATTATGATGAGATTGATATATCTCGAACATCTCCCTAGCCTTGACAGGATTTGTCCTATCATCGTATCTATACCGCTTTTTCTCCCGTTTAAGACACAATATCCTATTAACCTCATCTACATACACCTTTTTCATCTGCCACCTCCCTAACGCCCCTGAAGTGGCGTTGTACGCCCGATCGTCATCCCTTGACTCCACGAAAGATAGGGCGGCCGCCAGCTTATCCCATACCCGTGCCTCGATCACGGCCGGCTTCGGGGCGTGGGGCATGCCTCCGTTTCCTTTTGGCGGTGTCAATATTATCATCACCGTCACGAGTAAGTATCTTATCATACTTCCTTGTTTTTATAAAACTCCTCCCCGAATTTCACATTATCCACATAATCTTCCATACACTCATGAACAATTATATGAATATCCCCCTCCGTGTATGTTACCTCAGACATTAACCTCTCATTGGTCATCCACCAAGAATAACTATCAATATGCCGTGTCTCGAATCCATGATCATGTAACAGACACATAACATTATGTTCTAAATTCTTAACCATCATCACACAATCATACACGATATATCCGTTGATACTTTCATGAAACCATCCGAATGCGCAAATGTATCTACTCATTAGCTTATACAACTTCCTCGCTACTGGATTAGGTATTACCTCATCCATATCAAAATCCATACTCTCCTCGATAAGCTTATCCACATCCCGCTCATCAATACAAGCCCTAGGCATGCCTTTCGCCCTCACATGAAGGCGTGATCGACTATCCCGGCTTAATACCGTCCCGACATACTTCTTTCCTTTGGTATATCCAATATTATGATTCCCAGCAACATGAAACATAATTTTATCACCTATGTTAATCTCTTCCATATCCAAGATATTTATATTATTTGTTATCCTTTTTATACAAAAAGAGGATATAATGGCATAATATTATGATATCAAGACACGAATGCGTTATCTATCATATTATCATACATATCCTCTATACAACGTCATTTATGGCATTATATCGTATATGATGCCGCAGGTCATAAATACATCTAATTAACCCTTTTTTAAGGGCTTATTGCCATTTAGGTAACTAGCTATGCCTAATATTTTCGAAATAAGGGCTTTTTTAGCCTTATACTCATCGTTTATCCCTATTATCGCATATCTGTATACCATCCCATCCTTCGACACCTCCACGCCCACGTATTTAGGCGCAACGGCATCCCTATGTAATACGATAAACGGGCTTTTGCCGTCTAGCTCATTTATCAACTGATTAAACTGTCGCCTCGTCATCTGATAGTGATATTATTTCCATGTTATAAATACGATCTCTCTTTACCTTTATCTTCTCGCATAGCTCATCGAAGCACTTATCTTCTTCTAACTTATCAACATAATATAATACACTTGATTTAGAGCTTCCTTGAAGATATATATTCCCTCTTATATTCTTTGAGAAAAAATTAGGCAAGACCATCTTTTGTCTCTTATCTTTATTATCCATGTAAGATATAACAACAACCCACAACTCTGGCTTCCGTTCTTTTACCGATAACATAAGATCGAGACTCGATTGACTATTGATATTCCTTCTGCCAGTTTCGTTATAACGTAGAATAATATAATCATCTGCGTTATCATTCTCAACCATCACGACTATGGGGCGATCGCCCTTCCCATTATCACATAATACTCTTGCCTCTTTCCCGTTGCGGAGATATACCTTATCGTAATCTCCGTTTTTGTATATCTCAAAATCAAATTCTATCACCATATTATTTTCTCCTATTGATGTATTGTTGCGTACGTCCTTCCTCTATTTTTTCGAAATAAAACTTATTCCCATATAACCGAGTGAAGCAGATGTTATACCCGAAATGTTCCGCGCGTCTGATCTGCGCGTAACCTCTACTGATGTCATTATTATCAATCAGCGTAACAAAACAATGTGATCCTACTTCTGTATTCAAAACCAGATTTTCCCAATCTTTTACCTCCATATCAAATCTCCTTAAATAATTTTTTGTTATGATTATCGCTATTATACCATTTATCAATATTATCGTACTGCTTTGGATAAACCCCATAAGACCTACACCACCTAGGTAACGGCCCGTTCAGCACGTCTAACGCCGTCTCAAGGTCAAACGTAGCCTCCTCCTTGACACAACACCCCGATCCACTTCCACAGCTCGGTATATAAGCTCTACTATACGCTACGCTCATCCCATATTCCCCATGACCCAGATACCCGATGTTGGGTGAATCAGGGAAGGCGTAATACAACATCGTATAATCACCCTTACTCCAACCTCTATTATAAGTATCATCCTGCCATGCGAAAACCCTGCAACCGGCTTCTTTTAATTCCGCTGCCGCTCTTTTTAAAATATTATCTTCCATACTACTTACATTTAAGTTATGCCAAGGCGCCGGGAACCGACCCCGGACCATATCCGCACACGTACGATCATGGTATTCCTTCCGCCCCGCCAAGGCTTGGTTCAACATTAACAAACTTTCATATCCTCACACATCTTAAAAAAGACCTCTCTTATGATCCTCTTGTACAAGATGTATATCTCATCATCATCCTCATCGAACTCCACGCCCCATGAACGTAATAAATATCTAATGTCGCAATCCGCTATATGAATCCTAAATATGGATGGAACGCTCATTATGTAATCCTCAAAAGCTTTCTTAATCCCATCCCTTTTGATATGTTCTTTATACTCATCCTTGAACACGTTAAGCATAAAAGATAGATATTCCCTATCATATTTAAACTGCTTCCCATAATTATCTGTATCTATATGATCCAGTATATATATCTCTATAGCGTCTCTATCGTATTTTGACATACTCCTTCCTCCTCCTTTTGATATTTTATAACCTTTTTCTCCCCATACGCTTTCGCTAACTGGATAAGTTGACCGGTAAATACCTTGGTACGGTGTTTTACGATCTTATCCACCAACTCCGGGCATCTGGTTCTCCATCTATAATTAACCTCGCCCTTAGCTTTCTTCTTGTAATACCTGTAGAATGTTACGGCTACTACCACTTCTCCATTCTGCTCGAAAGCAACCAAATCGTAATTGTTGTAAGTTATTTCGTTCATCGTGTAATATATTTTATAAATTCAATCACTTTCTTTGGCAGTGAATCTATATCCTTCACTCTTTTACCAAAATTGTACATATGACTTCTATGCGGATAATAATCTCCCGCATACATCCCCACTCCTAATGGATGGAATGGATCCTCACTACATGAGGAAACAGGATAATACACCACCCCATAACCATCCTTTATATTTTTATTTACATATACTATGGTATATCTATCAGCCACTTCATCGCCAAAATCATATACTCTTACTTTTACTTTCACGCCATCCGCGTTTGTTATAATATTATCCATATATACCTCCTTTGTTGTTCACTATCCGACTAATCTATTTTCCTTCCATATAAGGCGTATGTACCATACCATCCCCTATCCATATTTACCACCTCAATATGATGTATATGATAACAACCATTAGCTATTCTGCCGCAATCGGCTATCACCATAGCTATATTCCTATACCCAGAATCAATGAAAACACGAGCCAATCTATCCCCACTAAATATAGATACCTTGATATCGTCTTTCTCTTTTATAATCCTTCTCATATCATATCCTCCTATCAAACTAATCTATCATTTTACCATAATTAGTATATGATCCACACCACCCACGAGCCTCATTCGACACCCTAATATGATCAATGGGCTTATCCCCGACCATATTATTGGCGTACGATATTACATCCGACATACTTCTGAATCCGGAATCCTTAATGGATTTTATAAGCGTCCTATCATACCCGAATACCAATATCTTCACAATATCTCTTTCTTTCACAGTCCTTCTCGCCCTCATAACATTCTAGCCATAAAATAAACAAACATAAAATCTATTCTCTCTTTGTTATCATCCATCCTATGCCCGGTAATTTCAAAAACAACCCTACGCTTTTCTACAGTCTGTATATTATCTAACTGAATAGCTATGTAAGGATATTTCATAACTTTCTCTCTATTGATGTTATTCAAAATAGCGTTGACATCTTGCCTGCGAAAATACATATTTACACCTATGTAGCTGGCAACCAAAAGACACTCATCTATCACCCCATCAGTATCGAATAGAAATAGCATATCATCCTTCTCTATAGTATATTCCGCATCAAGAATCTTGATACGTTTGCTCCCGTCCTTCCTTTTAGACATCAAGACCTCCGTCATTTCATTCTCTGTCGTAAGGATATAATACGCCTCATCCTTTGTAATATTATCACGCAGATAAAGCAGCGCTTCATCTTGTAATTTCATAATCTCGTCCATATTATTAGTATTTTATATTACCACGCCAAAGAAAAGAACGGCAGCCGACACCCGTGACCTACCACGCCGTGACACCGCCGCCCGTTCCCATTGGTATTATTCTACCACCTCTAATTTCCCGTAATAAGGATAAAAACAACCGTCTCGATAAACCGAATATCTGAGCGTTTTATTCTTTGCTTCATAGATGGAAACACAACCGCTGTTATAAGCGTTGGATAGTTCTTTTGCTACAAATCCACCTATTTGTTTATAGGTTTTAGGCGTATCCGCCAACGGCCTGCCTACATATATTTTTACCCTCTTGCACTTTTTGTCGCCTACGCATATATCCTTTCCTCTAAGCTCCGTTAAATACATGAATCTCATATCAGTCAATTTTAAATCCAACATTCCTCTACCTCTATCTCCATACGATCCTCCCAATTACATAAATCAGGGTTCTCTCCCTCATAAAAGTAATAGTAAGCCCATACTTCAATATCGCCCACTTTTATGCATCCATCACTGCACCATTCCACAATATCGTCATTCCTGCATACATTTGTCGGTTCAGCACCAAGCGACAATAGTTTGTTTATTATATTGTCACCGAACCTTTCTTTCGCTTCCTCTTTCGTCATATCACTACCAGATTTTAATATTACACTACCGCCAAAGGAGAACAGGGAACGGACGACCAGCGGGGCCGACCCCACGCCATCGCCGCCGCCCGTTTCCCTTGGTTCCCTCCGCATCACTCCCACACCAACAGACAATATCTACCACCAATAACACCCTACCCACCATCGCTCGCAACCGCTTTGCGTTTCCACTTAACGGTAAAGTATTGCCCCTGTTTAGAAAGGAATCCCATTGATTGGAAAGTATTTCTTTTGTTGATTGAAGGGGTTCCCCTTGTTTTTCTTTGTTTTCCTTGGGTTTCATTGGTTTCCCTGGTTTCCCTTGTTTGGAGGTGTCCCCTCCCGCAAAACAAATCAACCCCACCAACTCCCAGCATAAAACCCGAGACCTTCCTCCCGATTGTTCCACGTGGAACGCCCGATTAGTCTAGGATGTCGAGGTCTTTGTTCTTGATTGCCTTGTATATTTGCTTTATGCAATGTATTGATAATAAAGCCAATAAAAGAACTATGATTAAGGGCATGGCGTCGCCCGTAGCTATAACATACCGCCCCAACTCAAACGCCATGTAACCACAAAACAAGGTAAGCACGAAATATATAAATATACCCATAAAAATATACAATAAGTATCCGTAACTTAGAAACAATACCCAAATAATATAATTAATTGAGTATCAACAATATAATATATATCAAGCCTTAGAGCTACCTCTAAGGAAAGATAAGCCCAGACATAGATAAAAAATATACAATAAGTACCGCCTATTATATACCTTTTAGGATCGATTCACGCACGAAACCATACATAAGGGCACAATATACCCGCCTGTATGGATATAAATATATACAGAATGATACATAATAAAGCATTTTACTTACACATTTTCGGTCAAGGCTTAAAATTTACCGCCTTAACACTTTTATGTGTAAGCAAAAGCATTGTTATGATATCATATTGTAAAATATAGGCACAAAAAAGCCCTTCCGTCTTATATCACTACAATACGGAAGGGCAAAACTTTAAAATCAAATAAAAACAAACGACTTATTGTCGCAATTTGTTTGCCATATAACTAACACGTTTCCGCCTACATTTATCAGAATCCCTACTACAATCTAATTTATTAGAATTGTATAGTTCTTTGGTTAGCTCTATGTAAAATTCCATTTGAGCTATTCCAACCGCCTCTAAAGCCTTTTCTTTTCTAAATGATAGCTTTCTGTTTAGATTGTCAAACTTTCTCCTATACATAATTTATTTGTTTTAAATGGCACCAATAAGAAACGGAAGGTCGGGGACGACACGGCCGCCGTTATCAATACATCCGGCCGGACACACCACTCCCTCCATATTTCCTTTGGATTTGTCCCTTTGCCCCGAACGAACGAAGCCAAATACGTACATACGTTGCCCGTGATACGTACCGACAAGGCGTATTAAGTACGTCAATTTAACCGCACGAAATACCCTTGTAAGGGCCGTTATTTACTATCCGTACGCATATTAGGTATTTAAGCAGCCCTAACATACGTCGTGTTGATACATTAGCACGGAAATAACACCGTAATACACTCAATGCGTGTTACTCTCACAACGCATAGACATACGCCATATACATGCGTATATACACCAATATACCCCGTGTTTTACACGGCCTATCCGGTAACCGGACGTACTAACCAATCTTGATACATAGCCAAGAATAACGGAACGCTCCTGAACTAGGAGAATGCCTGATCACACTATTAGTCGGCAACCTATTTATACGAACTCTCGATACCCTACCGATTCGCATATCTATGTATCAATATGTTAAATATCTTATCTGTTTAGTCTAAGTCAGTGACACGGCGTGAACGTACAGATATTGCCACCATAATGCCCCTATATATAAAGATACAAGGGCATCTTACTATTATCTTACATTTTTATCGTGAGTAAGATAATATGTTATACACTTTGCTATCAACGAAAACGAAAAATTAGTTATTTTCGTAGCCATTCGAGTAGATTTATATCTTTCGTTATTGTAAATAACGAAATAACCGCTTTTATCCTCAGAGTATTTAATAGGAGTACAATAGCCAAAGGCTTTATGCGTTGTACCCAAAATGATTTTTTGGGCTTGTTTTTCGGCTAACATTACTTTATTGTTAACCGATTCGTTTTCATCATTGTAGATCTTTTCTATTTCTATATATTGACAAAATACGCCATCTATATTTGCGAGAATTTCCTTGCAAATAGTTATAACCAATTCTTTATCCTTAGCCAAAGCGACTAAGGCAGGAATAATATCTTTTGGAACTTCGATATTGTTATCTTTAATAATTCCCATAACATCCTTTGAGCTACTAAACAATCTACACCAAGCTTTAACGGCGCCTGTCAGTGTTTCTGTTTCAGACTTTTTAACTGCTTTTTGCACTTTGTTTACATCATTTGCTTTCATGTTTAATTGCCCATACCCTTGGGACTTATAATGGCCTCTGGTGCGCCTGTTTGTTAATGCTGTTATCTTACAAGGGCAAATATACTACATGTTTAATTTTCAAACAAATATTTTGCAATAAAAATTCGACGATTATATGTAATAAATCTAATCAAATGTAAATGTATATTAAAATATTGGTTTATATGATTGATAATCAGCGATCTAAATACAAAATAAGCATTCTTTTTTTTTGGCTCGTTGATCGTTTGCCGTTCCTGTCTCCAACCTTTGCAAGCGGGGGGGGTGGGGCCAAAAACGGCAGCCCGGCCGGGCCGATTTCGGGGAGGTGGTCCGTCCCGCACCCCATATCCAATAAAAGGCAACCATCTCCCAATAGGGTATCTTCTCAAACCCATTTAATAGATATAATTATAATTGTATTATATTTAGGGCGTAAATAAAAACATGAATAAGATTATGAGTTTAATGATAGAGTACATAGAAAAAGAAGGGGGGGGGGTAAAATATGTTTAGAAGAAGATGGTTTTCATCCCCAAAAACAGAGAGGAGATATTTCTTCTCCACCAACCAAGGATCATGCGACATTTATGCGGATGGCGTATATGTAGGGAGATATCTTGGCACGGGTATCACGGAGTTCACGTACTCAACGAGCAGGAATTATATAAATATAAGTTTGGTAGGTATCAGCCTACCGGATCAAGTCTATAATTATACGAATGGTATAATCACCGATTCGTTGGCTATTTATCAGGGTTCTACTACCGATGCCAAATATACCGCCATATTCGACGCTGAGATATATGAGACTATTCCTGTCACTAACGCTAGGGTACAATCAACGATGACCGATATAGTCATGAATTACAAGCTTGGGGATTTTGTGTCCACGTCAAAGAAGGAGTTAATCAATAGCGGGATTCAGGTATATCCAGGATACGATGGATTTTATCGAATTATCCAAGGAACGTTTATAATTCCGATAATAAATACTACATATAAAATATATGTGAACTTCTTCACCCCCACATGGGAAGGTCATTCGGAAAGTCGAACACTTATGGGGTATGGTTATATCTATGGGTCTACTCCGGCTTCTCCTCCATCTCAATCATCTACTTACGTGACGGTTACTAACAACAGGCAGAATGCGGTAAGGGTTCTTATTCTTACGTCTCTTAACGTGACCGACATACAATCCCTTATAAATCGATATGGAACGACAGTAGTGAGATCTAGCAAGATATATGAGTATTATGATACAGCTAACAATATAATGACAGGGTTCGTGGAGGACAAATTGCCCGGTCAAGCCTATTACGCCTATATGCTGGATAATGAGTTGCGTACTGGTGTAGGGGACTTTACGATAGTATAACGATATTATCACCACATGGATGACGGTACCGTCCAAACGGGAAGGGGGATGCCCGATCCTCGTAGGGTTGGTTCCGTCACCCTCACTCCGCCCCTTTCGTTGGTTCCCTCCCATTATCTTCTTACGTCTCATTCTATCGACACAACCCATCTCCTATCCCCACTTCCAGCGTCTCATTTACTTTATTATATTTGCGATATAATTAAAACATAACATATTATGAATAAAAAAGTTAAATACATGGGGGGGTATTTTAACCCTCAGATAAGGAGGGGGTATGTTTAGGCGCAGGACTTCTTCTCCAGGTAAGATCCACTACCGTGTTAATATAAACAAGAATATGTGTCTTGGCGTTGTAGATATATATATTGATGGAGATACATATCAACGTGGTTTTAACGGATCTTATCTTGATATATATCGCGATAAGAAGATAAAAACTATAAGCATAAGAGGACAGGTAGAATATCTAAATCCGAAAAATGAGTACAATATTATTTTGGGCATAAGTGGAGGTATTATAGAGGGAACCCTTACGTATCAATATAATTCGGGTATGCATTGCGAGTTGGCTAATAAGGTGATATACGGGAATAGGATAACTAATTTTGTTCCTGTAACGGTGATAAAAGATCCTGGGAAGATCATTAATTTCACTTACAGATCTGAATTACAGACTCAGGTTTTAGATGAAAGTTATGTAAGTTGGGATGGTGATTATGTATTAAACGATAATTGTATAGTAACTGATCTTTGTTCGGGATGTGAATCTTATGCCTATGGGAAAAGTTCTCATGGTAACTATCGAGTAACGGTAAGGATAGTGTAATCCCAAGGGAAGGGGGTAGACCTCATCCCTCCGGGCCTACCCCGTCCTCCCTCCGCCTCCCGTTATTTTTGGCTTCCTTCTGGTTTTATCCTCAAATTTTCATATCTTTGGGACAAAACTATAATCATGTTTAGAGACATACTTCATAAGCTTAAGATCTTCTTCTGCGACGATGACGTTGAGAAGATATATATAAGGGACAGTACGGTTATCCGCAACAACGAGACCCATAGGATGTATAATGAGATACTGGACGAGTTAGGTGATTTGGCTACTGTCGTGTCAAGGAACTACGTATATGGCAAGATAAAGGACAGGACTGGATTAAGCATCCGTCATATCAGTAGGATAATAAACCATACTAAAGTTGAGGAGATATGATTAAGGATACGATGGAGTGGGATATGATAAATGAGATATCAGCGTTATTCGTGATGATATTCACTGCCGGGTTGATGTTTGTCATGCCGATGTTAGATATAGAGTGTGATGATATTACTATTATAATAGGATCAGGGATAATACTATCTTTTATATTAACCATAATACCGATCTTACTTTCTTATGACATAAGGGATGAGATCATTGAGTTGATTGAGGATCTGGATAACCAGATAGTGGTAGACACATCGGTATATAAAACGAACCTGCCCTAAGTAATTCCTAGGGCAGATATTAATCTCAATTCGACTTCAAATACGATTCTATTCTATCAGCGACCTCTTTAGGCGTATGTCCATCCCATTCCCATGCCGTATCAAGTTCAGGGATATTAAACAACTCCCAATACCGGTTCTCATAATGATTGGATATCTGTCCCGTTGGCAGTTCTGCCATTACGATAAACCACCCTCCGCCGAAGCATTCCTCTCCATCATGATGCTTATGTGATTTACAGACCTTTATATCGCCTTTAGCCAGCTCATTGAAGAAAGCGGCATTGTAAAGCATTCGATATCTATATAGTTCGTTAAATGTATGATACCCGTCGGATATATTACCCATCTCATCTTCATGTAAATATGTTTTCTCGAATATATCAGGCTTACAAGGATAAAACTCTCCATTTACCCCTTTTATGATATAATCACCTACATTGGCTGTCATAACACCTTCAAGGGTTTTTATACTGCAATCAATACAAGGAGGTATACCTCTATCCGCATCACCTTCACGAATAACTTCTATTTTAACGTTATCACCAGCGAAATCCTCGATCTCATGATTGTTAAAGCCCTTCCATTTTACAGCCTCTACTGCAATTGTTTTCTTTACATACCTATTCATATTTTACGATTTAATATATTATTATCTTTTGATATACCTTTCTATAAGATCTATGGATAATTTAGCGCCCAGCTCATCCTCCAACAAGTTAAGGTAGTTCCGGTGCAGGCACCCGCCCCGCTCCACCTCTCTGAAGCCTGCCCCGTCCCGGATCCTGACCAGCCCTTTCCTTGGATCCATGTCGATCAGATCACGAAGCTCGTTCATATTCTTAAACCGGTTCTCTATCACCTTAAATACATCGATCTTAGGTTTCTTATCCTTGATCTTTATCTTAACCCTTCCGCTCATGATCACCTCCCCGTGCTTCCGAATCCACAATCGCCTCTATCGGTATATCCGAGGTCATCCAACGACTTCACCTGATCCCATACGATACGTTCCCTCCTACGGATAAGCAATTGAGCTACCTTGTCCCCAACCGAATAAGAAGGATCATCATAACAATCCACACGTCTACATACTACCATAATCTCGCCTCTATATCCTTCGTCAACGGTTCCCGGGGCGTTTTGGATAACAGACTTTGTTTTGGTGATGCTACTACGAGGGCGTATTTCCATCTCATAATCCTCCGGCAATGCTACATGTACACCGGTATGATATATGGTCCTGCCTCCGTCAAGTTCTACATCCTTGACGAACAGATCCATGCAAGCGTCCTCCTTATGGGCGTACTTAGGCAATATCGCTCCTTCTTCCAGCCATATCTTGACCTTACAAGTATCTATATCTTCAAGTAATGATTCTACCTCATTATAACTCATTGGTTGTTCTGACGCCAATGAAATGGCTCTTGCCAATACATTTTTAATCTTACTCATCGTATCTTGTTTTTAAATTCCTTTCCTTTCGGACATTGTAATTTACATTCCTCGCCACAAGCGGAACAGTTGGGTCTCATTCCGGGCACCCCTCTTCCCCCGTACGGCCAGTAGGCGTAATCGCAGACGCTCCAGAACGCCTCCATCGCCTTGATCTTGGCATCGACGGTTATCTTCTCCTTCACCTTTTTCATGCTCTTCCTGAACTCATCTTTCATATCCTTCCCTTCTATCTGTCTGGCCTTACGTCTCTCGTTCCACCAATTGTAGTAGAATTTGTCTGCCATCTTATAAGCTTCTGGGTCAAATTTATCACGATGCAGGATAGGTGCGTCCTTGATCTTTCTCAAATTCCTGCCACAAACATAAGCAAGCCCGGCGTACGGAGGTATGTCCTTAGGATCAACCAACCCATCAGGAACGCAGTAGTAGAAGTAGTTGGGGCGGCCGTACCTGACCCAGTCCCCGGTCTCGTATAGGGCTTGCTTCCGGGCCTCGAACCAGCCTTGCATTACTTGGTGCTTACCCTCCTTCTCGAAATCCTTGTTATAGTCAGCCAACGAGATCTTCACCTCAACCTCATAAGCGTACATGGATCTGGTTATAGCCAGATAATCGGACTCCCAGTTATAGACATACAAGTTGTTTATAATCCATCTAGGAGATACCAAGAACTGTCTGTTAAGGATATCCAATATCCCTCTTTCAGTGTATTCCGTGCCTTTATTTGATTGCCGTGTTCCCATCTCCAGTAAGAGGATTATTCCTATATCCTACCGCCATTATAGCGTTACCTATCAACATCCTCAACTTCTCCATATCCTTATCATGGAACGAGAAAGTGGTTAGAATATGACCATTGGTCTTATCATAAGATTTTATCATCAACACAGCCACATACTCACCCATCATCTTACCATTCATGATATCAAGATCAATTATGCCGTGATCTATTAGATCAACCACATCCCATCCTAATGGCAGGTACTTTTTTATTTGATTAATGTCCATCCCAAATAGTTATTATAAATAGGAGGGTCGTGCTACCCTCCTATAGATTACACACGAAAAATAGAACTGAAAGCGATCCCAAGCACGTAGGATTTTATTGATTCCCGTAGGCTGTCTACCGGTTATCGTTAATTACCGACCTACGGGAATATGTTTAAGAAAACACCATGTGGGGAGTGGGGGAATCGAACCCTTATCCACGCTACGATTAGGAATCGTAAATTCTATCCGTTAAATTAACTCCCCTAATTATCAATCCTTTAATTTTCTGTAGTAAGAGGCATGTCTTGGAATGCCAAAGATATCACATATTTTCCTTACCATATTGTCAGATACGCCTAATTTTTTACCGACACTTAGGAAAGACTCATTTTTAAGCATCTCAAAAAGCTTATCCTTAGTTATATCACCATATTTGGATAACATATCCTCTCTTCTTTTCTTGTTATTACAATCAAAACACAAACTTCCCTCAGTATCATGACATAAATCCTTACCGCAGCACGAGCAATACTTAACTTCCACGGGTTTACAATACGCTATCCCTTCCTTATCAAAGTAAACCTCAGCTCCATGATGAAACCTTGTATGATCGGCATTAGATCTAAATATCATAAGATTATCAGGTCTATTATCATGCCTTATTTTATTGATATGGTGAACGACTTCTTCCGGCTTCAAAAGTCTTCCTATTTTTCTTTCAGCCACGATTATATGTTCATATACAGCTCCGCTACTTCTAGCTCTATGATGAGTCGTATCTATTATCTCTACATATCCATTATCCATATTAAAACAATATTTTAGCGAATCCGGCTGGAATCGAACCAGCATCTCCAATATTATGGTAATCATCCAATGATCCTCGGATCCATATGTCCCGATCCTCCCGGACAAGGACATCAAACAAAATCTAAACTCTAAATCTAATGACAAAACTCTATGCTAGTTTTTCCCCAAAAAACAACGTAGTCCTGGCGGAGGGGCTTGAACCCACGTGTGACCAACTACCCTTTCTACAAGGTATAAGCTTGAGGGGATACACCAGGATGGTTTCCACATCGGCTTTCACAAGAGGATGCGGATCGGAATTTCTCGAAGTTTATATAGTAATATCATGAAACTATTGTCCAACATTCTAGCATATAACACCAATCCTCGAACGGGAATGTCTCTATACCTGACCTACCCCATTCCGTCCCCCAACTGTTCTGTAGGACGAAGCCGGCCTTGTCCCAGCCGGTGAGGATAACGGCATGACCTCCCAAGTTCTGTCCTTGGCCTTGCCAGAATCGATTACCATAATTATAGCAATACAGACCTATAACCAGAGGGCCATTCAGCATCAAAGCCACCTTAGCTGATACCGGATCTATGATCCTAGCGTAACTGTTTATTTTCTCCCCATCTACGCCTATGTTCTTGATAGACTTGATAGCGTCACGAAGAACCATCCCGTCTTGATCCTTATCCTCTCTCAGATCATATATATCGTAGGGAGAGATCTTAGCCGGTCTTTTAATAGCCCTTATACTCTTTCTCCAGTTAAGTATCTCAGCTAAGCTTACCGCAGCGCAAATAGGAGAAGATCCTTGATCCACTACGCTGTCAACGTTATTGACCTTATACTCATCAGGGACAGCCTCATGCTGCATGTTCATGATAGCGTCTCTGTCATCCACAGGGGATGGTATATATCCTAACCCGTAACTCATTTTTTATCATTTTTATGGTAATCAATTATCTTGATATTAAACGTATCGGATCTTTGCCTTACCTGTATAGACCCTCTAGCCTTTCCCTTGGCGTCGTATAGGGCGGTGAAGCCAAAGTTATCGACCTGGCCGTCGTCCAGCGTAAACCGCCACTCCTTCCATTGGCCCATCACGGTTCCGGAAGACACTATGGAATCCACTACATAAGATATGTCAGTAGTATCATATTCCGTATAATAGGTTCTTGACGTACTGCATCCGACAACCGCTAAGGTAAATAACGTTAACAAGAAAAACAAGATCTTATTCATTTTTCTTAGTCTTTTTACGTTTCTTAGATTTCTTCTTATCCTCTGCCTTATTCTCGACATTTACGTCATTGCCGGCATCGGCATAAGTAACCTCAGAGGCGTTATTTTCATGTATATCAATATGACCGGAATTAGGATCCATCTTATCCTCATCAACAACAACCTCATAAGGCACATCGCTGTCTAAAGCCTCTGGATCGATATGATTCTCTAGATACTTGATACGATCGGACATAGCCCTATTTTGATCCTCAAGTTCCTTGTATCTTCTTCTAGCCTCATCGAGTAATTTGGATGATAGTTTATGTTTCTTCTCGATATCCATATAAGCCCGTTTAAGAGCCTCTTTCTCTTTTACTGACTCATCATATAACTCTCTTGACTTACTAAGCTCATTTCCCATCTTAACTATATGAGAATCTTTGGAATCTATATCCATATCAAGAGAATCGACAAGCGTATCAAGATACCTTACTTTCTCTTCCAATTCCGTTATCTTCTTGCGGGCATCATCGTAATCCTTTTTTAATCTTCTTGAGTAGCTAATAGCCTCATCAAGATCCTGTTTTAGTGTATTTATATAACTACTCTTTACTATCTTCAATCCGAACATATTCATATCTTCATTTAAATTAATCAATTCATTTCTTTTTGTATCATAAAACGTTTACCTATTGATAATTTCAACTTTTTGTACGTAACATTCCGCTGATTACCGCCGTTGATATCACGAATATTGAAACTACCCGATTTACGTCTTCCAAATATGAAGTAATAATTGCCTTCAAACATAACCCTGTCAAACAAACGAAAACCAAAAACTTCAAAAGGAGATTGATTCGGCTTTTTAGCCCCTCCTTTTAAAACCTTTTGTTTATGGATTTGACGGTTATGCCTTCTAACCAACCTTACTTTGTAATGATATTCCAACCTTAAAGCGTTGAAATTCTTAGAAATGACAAAGGCGTCAGAAATATGATATTTTTCAATTCCATATTTAATCCGATTGTATTTCGTGATGTAACCGAAAGTCATTGAAACGTTTGGATATCTCGATTTCAACTCCTCGTACAACTTCCATTTCATGATTCCCATTACGGCTGCGTCGCGAAGCGACTTGCCTCGTTTCACCTTCAAATCAATATTCCCTTTGTGATATTCCTTATGACAAGTTTCACACAAGGTAATGAGATTGGATGGTGAATCACCTCCTGTTTTTCGAGATTCGATGTGATGAACATTCAGGATCGGGTCTTTCGACTTTCCTTTACAATGTTGACATTTATGCCCATCCCTTGCCAAGACATATTCCCTGACATTCCAAAAACCAAGTTGATCTCCTTCCTGATATTCGTTACCGGAGATGTCAGGATTCTTGATCTTTTGTGTATCAAATTGGGCAATCTCGACGATGATACGGGATATCGGCAGGGTAGAACAGATGTTGTCGATAACACGGATATGAGCATCAACTTTGTGTCTCACCGAAGGTGCTACCCATCCATGATGTTTGCTTTTTACCCTGTTGCCAAAACGAGGCTTCCTGTATCTCAACCTATTTCGTCTCGTTCTTCTTAACTCTCTTCTTGTAGACAAAAGTTCTACAATATCACTTCTAAGAATAACTTCACTGCTGTAAAGCTCCTTGCTTTTCGTCGTTGCTGATAGACCAACATGTTTTGTACCTGCGTCAACGCCTAACACAATTTCTTGTTTGTAACCTGAAGTAGCGTACGTAAGACGAATAGTAAACGGACAAAGATTCACTACGGTTGCTTTATTTGCTTTAAGCAACCTCCTAACCTTACCATGCCTTGTCGTAGGCATCATCGGTTTACCATCTATGTCTTGTACATACACCATTTTACAAACTAATTCAATGTTTATTCAACATAAGTCAGGATTTCTCCTGTAAGTACCCATCGCCAATGTTATTTTTAGGTTTTATATAGGCAACACTGGAACCCAAATACGATCCCTGTTTAATCACCTACCTTAGAGCAAGGAACTTGGGTAAACATTCCTTGGTAACTATATATTCTCAAATAACGTAGCCTCTGTCTCAAGGCTTAGGCTAATAATCGGAATAGCTTTTAGCTATTATACATAATGCGATGCAAATGTTTTATGGTTTGCATGAATTATGTATTATTCGCGAGAATGTTCATTACTGTTATAAGTTTTACGAATATCGCCTTTTATCTTGCCGACTATAATTAACTCAGCTATATGTTTGTCTTTCTCGACTATAGCCATATCCTTACGGACATTAGTGACCCTGATCATGATATTCCCGTTATTAGACGAGACGAACGGTGATCCTACCAAAGTAAGTCCCGTATCTCCGGTAAACGACGGCAGCATCATCAACACCCCTATGGTATTATCCGGGAACGACGCCCATACCCCTGTGTCTATATCAAGGACATCACCCTGTCCTAATGGGAAAGCATTACCCTGCTTGATAGGAATATCCTTACCCAACGAGTTCCATGCTTTCGAGAATCTTACGGAGTTAAGGAAGATCTTCCCCTCTTCCTCCATCATCCCTACCATAGGGTCGCAATTCAATCTAACCTCGTTTTGTTTATCATCTGGCTTCTCCTCAAGCTCATCAAGGTCTCTGGCTGATGTAAACGACTTGCTTTCCAGAAGCTTTTTAATATCCTCAATACTGGCCATTATAATTTGATTATTAAATAAACGATCTTCAATCCTAACTTCAAATCAGATGTCTTCTCGAACATCTCCCTAAGAGGTAAGATAGTAGCGTCAAGATCTGACGCTACCCATTCTCCATCCTTATAATACATATCCTTTTCCTCGGAATACGCTATACAAGATCGATGCCCTAGGTTCTTCATAACCGTATCTACCTTATTTTGGGTAGGCATCGAGACACGATTCACTTTAGTAGATATATTGAAATTACTCTCCATTAACTTTCTGATTTTTAATTAGTTAATTAAAATGGAAGATCACTGTCGTCTCCAAAAGGAGGATATTGAGGAGGTTGTTGTTGACCTCCAAACAAAGAGGCTTGCGCTTGCTGCGGAGCCTGCTGGTATGATGGAGGAGGCGTTTGCGATGGAGCCTGCGTTGCATATGACGGTGGGGGCGTCTGTGCGGTTGGCGTAGCGCCCATGCTTTGGCTTCTATCCTGTTCCGATTTTTCGTTTTCAGCCTTAAACTTTTCAAGATATTGTTTAAATACTTGAAAAGCGAAAGTGTCTTGAGCCGTATAATCGAATTTCTTGTTACCCATTATATCCGTGCTCTCTACCCTATCAGGCCATCCGTTCTGTCCGTTCTTATAATATTGCTGGATAAGCTCGTCCTTCCCATCTGGAGTTTCCCTAGCGTATGAAATGAAAAAATTACCGGGAGCATATTGATCCCCTTTCTTAGCATGAGCAGGATTTATTACCACCTTACGTTCTAGGTCAATATTAGGCAAGTACCTTACCAGTGACTTCACGTAATTATTAATACCTCCTTTTTGAGTCATCAAAGGAACGTTTATGAAGTAATTCCCATCCTCATCACTTATCTTTATGGATACGTATTTGGCTTTTACCCCATTGAACTCCACTTCTCGCACATTGATATCAGACAAATAACCTTCAATACCGTTCCAGAATACCCTCCAATAAGAAACGGCTCCGGTCTTCTCGTTTATATGCTCCTCGAAACCTTCCTTTGGCTCTCTCGATGACTGATATAATAATCCGCTACCACTTACTTTAAAGTAATGGTTATTACCACCTGATGAATTTTCTCTAACTCCCATTTTATATATTTTTAAATATTAAACAATAACTGATGATGACAAGAAATACTCGTTCTTATTATCCTCCCCATAAATCTTATTGAAATGAGATTTATGATCATGCTCGATAACCACCCTATTACATGAGACGCTTTTTATAATACCAAGATATCTTCCACATAATACGTTACATATAATATCTTCACCATGATGAGACAAAGAAGTAAGTCTTTCCTTACATGATTTACCGGAAGACGGGTTCTCTGACATAATACCGCATCCTTTATCGGTAAATATCAACTTGCAATGATCGAACTCATTTACCTTAAGATTGTTTTGGAGGGCTTGGACGAGTAGATCCTTATCAAAGACATAGGTACTTGTTTTGACAAAATGCTCGTCCACGAACCTCCAATTTGGATAATTACCCTCAAAATGGGTCTCATACATATCCATATCAGGCGTAGAGAAATAAGTCTTAGTATCGTCCACTTTTATAGACAACATATCCGATGACTTATTGATATGCTTATCAAGCAATATCGCGGATTCGTTCGATACCGGGATAAACATCTTCTCTACCTTATCCTGATTAGGGACAAAATACCTGTAAATAGTATTTCTATCCGTACTTACTATATTAATATTAATATCATCAATATCAATTACCACATTCTCGATGCATGGATAAAAGTCATCTACCTCCGTATAATCGCTGGCTTTGTTAAGAACCGAAACATAATCGCTCATCTTAACCTTAATTCCTCCATCAAGTATCTTATGTACCTGTGGGAATGTATTGATATCAAAAGCCGGACAACTATACTCACCAGAAGCGTAGTGGATCGTGATCTGATCTTTTCTATCCGAAAGCAGTATCGTAATCTCACAATTCTTCTGTTTTTTCATGAACTTAATAAAAGAGCTTGCCTCTACCAAGAAAGAGAAGTTAGAGTCAGCCTCGACCTCCAATCGCTCTATAACACATACCTTGGCATTTACGGAAGTGATATAAGCCAGATTATTGACAACATCTATCTTAAGATCCTTATAAAGGGAGTTGGGACCGGCATTCTTAACAACCGTCTCCAATTTGCCCAACTTCTCATTTAATGACTTCGACAAGCACTTTATCAACATAATAAACAACTTTTACATGACATTGCAAATGTAATCATAATTATATTAATACAAATACAATAAATACTTAATAGTATTAAAATAGTTTAAACTTACGTCTAATATACTCGGCTATAAGCGTAGCGTCACACATGCCGTCTTGTATCTTAGTAGGTTGTACTCCTTTTCCTGACCATGGTTTCACGAAAGAAACCAAAGGGAAAAGGCGCATGGCACATCGGATGGAGGTAGCCTTCGTGTCTAACTTCGCCGCCGTATACACCCGATCGGATGTCGTATGAAGTTCCTTCTGCCAGGTCTTTGGTTGCACCTCCTCGAACATGAACCTAACATCCGGGTGAGATCCGTATCGTTCCATCATCTCCACCATCATCGCAAAAAGTGCGTTTGGTTCCCGACGTCTCCCGCCAAAGGTGAAGTTGCTGGCGGCCGAGCTGTTGTGGATGCTATGGACGTCCTCGACGGCGATCGCCAGCGTCCCGCCTCCCTTTTCTTGGATCTTGTCAGCGGCATCGAGGAAGAAGCTTGATATAGCCCTAAGATCTATATCCCCCTTAACCGATATCCTTGGAGTCATAATTACCTTAATATCCCCGTTCTCCGGGATCATGGACAATCCTCCGGTGTCTATACCCGGATCTATACCTATTGATATATTCATAACTTCAACGTATATAATGAATGGAAATCCTCCGGTCTAAACACCTGTATTGAGTTATCCGGATACATACCTATATAATAACCGTAAAAAGCCCGTAGAATGCCATTTTCTAGCCTTATATCCAATGCCTTTACCTTATTCCCTTCAACCATAACATCAACCTCATCAGTCTTGTTAGATATCTTATCGAACCATTCAGGTATAGGATCAATACCGTACCTGAATGCGTTTACCGTTGATTTTATCGAGATATATGTTCCCATATTAGATAAGATTACAATCGTCTCGTTTAACAACCTTAAAATCGCCATTTCTAAGTAATATCGCTACATCAGATCTCGTATACGTAAGAGGTGTATACGACACCAAATGATAAGAAGCCTGCCCTGTCGCTGGCCGAACTGGTCTTAATACGGCTATGGCTATATCGCCGCCAAGTTCCGTACCACCGGTAACACCCTGTAGGCACATGTATATGAATCCCTCATACTCATATCTCTTTCCGATAAACTCACTCATGGGAATACCTACGAACAGATAGTTCTTTACATCCTCTTTCTTAACCTCGACAGCGTTTTCTACACTGGATGGTATTACGTCTACAAATTTTACTCCTATTGCCATGATTACAAATTCAATTTAGTTCTTAACTCTTGACACAATTCTTGATTATCTCTCATGATACTTAACGTATTATCGACTCCGTTCCCTACACGAACATCCCCGTACCAGTACCATGATCCTTTACGGATAAAGATACCAGTTTCCTCGCATAACTTCAAAAGTTCAAGTTCCTTGTCGAACCCAACTCCATAATACAAGGCCGTCTCGGCTATCTGGAACGGTACGGCTGTCTTATTCTTCAGCACCTTTATCCTAACCTCATGACCTACTGAAGATCCGTCCTCGCCTACTATAACCTTCTTTCTCGCCATCTCCATACGGATAGATGCATAGAACTTAAGGGCGTTACCTCCGGTCGTTACCTTAGGATCGCCGTATATAACACCGATCTTCTCCCGATATTGGTTGATGAATACCAGAACGCAATCGCTTTTGTTCACGATACCAGTAAGGACTCTCATGGCCTTTGACATTAACCTAGCTTGCAATCCCATGTTACTGTCCTCCATATCACCCTCTATCTCCTTCTTCGGCACCAGATTGGCTACAGAATCTACGACAATAAATCCGACCTTCCCGGACTCGACTAACTTGGCTGTAATGTCAATAGCCAGCTCACCGTAGCTTGGTTGGGAGATCAAAAACCGGTTTATATCCAACCCCATTTTCCTAGCGTACTCAATATCGAAAGCATTCTCCACGTCTATTATAGCTACCAGCTTATCTGGATGTTTTTTCTGGAACTCGATCATACTTAACGTACACATCATAGTCTTGCCACAAGACTCCATCCCGACCAGCTCATGAATCCGACCTACCGCCCATCCGCCGCCGAGGGCCTTATCCACCACCAGCGATCCTGTGCTTTCCCTTGGTATGGATATTATAGGCTTATCATCGCCGAAGTTCATTATCGAGCCTTCTCCAAGCTCTTTATTTAAAGATGATACTAACTCATCTACGTCTGAAAAAAGTTCTTTCTTAGCCATTATAATCCGTATTCGTCAAAGTTAAATAAATCCTGTTGCTTCTTTATCATATCCTTTCCGATGTCAGATATCTTTTCCGGATTCAAAACACCCTCATTCTCATCCACCTTATCTATGAAGTCAGATATCTTATCGCTTAGCAGTACCATATCTTCCTTAGGAACTGATTTTAGATAAAGACCGTCTATAGACCTACATCTTGAAAGAGCGGTATATATCTGTCCTATCTCGAAGGCTCTGCTGATGTCTACAAATATATTATCTAAAGTCATTCCCTGGGATTTATGGACAGTTATGGCGTATCCTAACCTCAATGGATATTGTATTATATAGCCGCAAGAAATGCCTTCAAGGGAATCATCTACCTGCTTGTACTTCATCTTCTCCCACTTCTCTTTGGTTATCTCCACCTCAGTATCGTTGTCTAGATGAACATATATCGTCTCATCAACAGTATCTATGCTGGTTATGATACCCATCGAGCCATTGACATACCCGTTGCCGTTTCTGGTTATTATGACCTTAGCCCCTACCTTTACTATAAGCTCATCCTCGCAAGGCGCTACAGGCTTCTCCCCGAATACAGTAGCATCGAACTTAAATACCTTATTATTGATCTTATCAAGATTAGTCTTATTTATCTCATAAGCTTCTTTGTTAGTTGAGCATATAATTATAGTATTATCCATATTATCCGGATACTTGACCCTACTATCCAATATCTGTCTTGACTCATCGGTAATAACCCCACATCTTATATCCTCAAGTACGGAAAGAAGCTGAGGATCTTTTTGACGGAATACGTTCTCGAAGATAATGACCGAGAATCCTGACGCTCTTAATGCCTTTGATGAGAAAAAGAACCGGCTCTCATAATATTTGTCGATAAAATCATCCGCCGTCACCACAGGCGGTAGTTGTGATAGATCTCCAAACATAATCAACCTAACTCCACCGAAAGGCTCCTTGCTACGCCTGCATTGTCTAAGTATGTCAGCCACCTCATCAAGCAAATCAGGTCTTACCATACTGATCTCGTCAATGACAATAGTATCAAGATTCTTGATCTTCTTCTTCATAAACGGACTTACATCCACCTTATTCGACAACATACCTCTCTCGATAGAAGGAATGTAAGGATCGTTCTTTATAGAGAAGAACGAATGAATGGTCTGTCCACCGGCATTCAACGCCGCTACTCCAGTCGGTGCTACGATAACGCACTTACCCAAGAACTTTACGATACGTCTCATGAACGTACTTTTACCACTACCAGCTCTACCGGTAATGAACAGATTCTCCCTAGTGGTGAAAATCTTCTTCAAGGCACGACCTTGCTCCACGTTTTTATCCACCGTCATAATATGACGAAGGAGGTCGTTTTCATTTCTAAAATCCTCTTTTACCATATCTTTTTAAGTTTATGGTACAAAGATACGAATAGTTATAATTAACTAATTGAAATAAATGTAAATAATATATAAATATTAAATTTTATACCTGATACTCAGGTCATCCAGCCTTACTCATCTCAACCCCTTTTACCCCTAAGAAAACGTCTTTTATAAAATATTCGGCGATAATTATATGCATTATCGTTCCTCTGTATGATAGTCTTAGGTGTCCGATAGTTACGTTTTTCCTGTCTTTGGTATTGACTATTCCATTGTTTTTCTTTACCTCATCATATAAATCGGATATAGTCTTACAGCACATACTAAGAACTTCTTTTATCATCCGATATACCGTTCTTTGGGATATTAGCATCATACCTTCTTTTGATAACTTTATATTCAATCTATCCATAAGATATGACACATTGAATTTGATAGTTCTTTTTTTAGTTACCTTATATATCTTATTTATATTTCTGTTTCTAGCTGAGAATATTATTTTTGATAACATCTTGACTCTATTTAATTTACGACTTTTGTTAGCCATCCTTCTTCTGGTATTCGAATCAAGATTTTTATCAAGGCAGGTATATACAGATTCTCCTTTCTTTACAAACATATCCTTTATCCTTGGGGTCTTACTAGCCTTATGCTTGTATTTTATGATATCCGATAAAGCTATCATAATCTCTCCTTCAGCCCAAGCCTTTAAGCTTATAAGCTGGTAGTTCATATCCTCATGAGAATCCCTTAATACATGTCGGTAGCAGAAATAAGCGCATCCATCCGATAGGATATCAATAAAATCATTGGTGTTAATCTCTATCTGATCTCTGTTTCCATCTTGCATCCTTTTTCTTAGAAACACATGTTTGGATACGTTTATGATAATAAGATATATCATTGCCATCTTACATTCATCGCTGATCTGGATTCCCGATCCATGATACTCCTCATGTTTCAATGAATATTTTATGGCTGTCACTTTCTTGCCTTCCTTATTGGTAACAGGCTTAAAATCAACTGGACATATAAGTGATCCGGCTGGAAGTTTTACACATCCTAGCTCATCTTTCTTGGTCTGAATATTACGTGGAATATATCTTTCGGTAAGAATCTTATCGAAATTTGATTTCATTATATGTAAAAATCTTATCTTTGTTCCCATAGAAGATTTTATTTGCTGCGAATATACGAGTTCCGTAAATACGAAACAAGTTATTCGGATGGATGGGTAGCCTGTGAAGGTCGCCCATTTGTTGTTTATACGAAATTGTCGTAATAAAATGGGAGGGGTAAATATCTGTGTTTCTGTATGATCATTTTTGACATCATACTTGTTACGCGCGCATTAATAGGTATATTTATTAATTATAATTAACTATATTAATATATCCTACTTCCTAATCCTCCATGTTTTGTGTAGGGTATATCATGAAGTCAAATGTCTATATAGCTAATTAATATTTTTACTGCCAAGGTGTAGTGCCGTCAGGCAGGACACCGCAGGCTTATAATAACAATGCCATATGATGTTACCGGAGTCCGGGACCCGGAAGGGGATCGGGCGGAGCAGAAGCCAAAGGAGAAAAGGTGAGGTCTTGTGCGGTCGCTCACGCTCCGGCCGCCCGTATCCTCTACGGCAGGCTCCATCGCCCCAAGACTTCCCATTTCCTTTGGATTTATATCCCATAGCACGGCAGGAAGGCATCCAAAGGGAAAAGGTGTGGTCATGTCCCTTGAGGCAGGATAGAGCTGTCCACCGCCGCTCGGAGGCATGTATGGCCGGTGCTCAACTGGCCTCGTTGCCGTGGCTTACGGTGGACTTATCTGGCTTTCCTCCTCCATTTCCACCACCTTTTCCCTTTGGATGTTCGTAAATACATGCTAATCAGCATATATTATGTTGATTATGGCATAATTTCTTGACAACGATATTTTTTTTAAGTAGTTTTGTCGAAAACTAATTTTATATGGCCGAACAGAGGAAAGCTTTCGTATTTGCGTTGCCTTATGACACTAGGCTGGATATGATCCAGCAGTTCTTAAGGATATACAATGGCTATCTGGATTCCAAGGGTAGGAGCTTGATTACTGAAAGGACGATAAACTTACTTTCTTTCTACATCAACTACGGATACTCGGATGATACCAGGGCTAAGTACATGGATTGTTATGGACAGAAGGAATCTTATATCGCTGTCCTTAACAATGAGCTAAAGCGTGGCGGTTTTTTAGTAGATAAAAAGAACGGAAATTTCCGTACCCGTGAGCTGTCTATTGAGATGAGAAGCCTACGCAATTATTTTGTTCTTGACGGAGAGGGTGATGACACCCGTGTAATGGGATTCGTATTCAAGAGAAACAAATTGAATATCGATGGATAGGAGTCTTATTTCGTTCGACAGGGATATTGTCGATGAGGTGGTGAGAAGATCTGGAGGGAAGTTTACCAAGCAACAGGTCGAGTGGTGCATGAAAGCATCCGTATCTTATATCCATCATCTCGCCAGATATACTGATAATATATCTATCAGGATCCCGTTTATCGGATACGTTATCTGCAATCTCCGTGAGATGCGTGTAAGACGTGATAAGATACGTCGCATATATGTCAAGGAGGGTAATCGTTATCCAGACGAAAGGATGCCTATTGAGCTTGATTGCCTGGATAAGAAGATAAAGGTGATAGAAGATATGGAGGGATTGAAGAACGGAGATCCCCTTATACGTGACAACCATGAGGCTATGTACCAATGTCGGTATGGTATGACATGGGAACAGTTACAGGATTTTCAACAACAACAATTTAAAAAATAATATGCAAACAATTGGTAAAGCCCAAGTGATAGCCCAAGCTTGGGAAGACAGTTTATTGGGCAGGATTCCTAAGGATGAGAAGGATTATCCGGAGTGGTACAAGAATCGTCTTGATTTATGCAAGAAATGTCCTAAGAACTCTTCTAATATAGCTTTCTTTAAGTTACCAGCTAAGGTATTGCTGCAAAGATTGATGGGAAGACAGGCATGCTCGCTGTGTGGTTGCTTTATCAAGGAAAAGGCTTGGATGAAGACAGAGGTATGCCCGTTGAAGTTCGTGGAAGGAGAGAAAGCCAAATGGAATGCTATGGAGGTGATAACAGCCGATCATAACGATTTTAATATTGAGTGTCCTAACGATTCCTTTGATATAGGACTGACGGATGACGAGAGCGAGTTTTATCTAAATATTTTTGATCAGAAAATAGGTGATAAGATAGAAATCGTGTTATTTATCATCCATAATGATGGTTTCCATGTCAAGGAGCATCATCTCGGATGTGGATGTATGGGAGATGTATCATATAACAAACATCCTGACAATGAAAATAGAATTATATTTAGGATGACGTTAGATACCTCAAAATATACGGAAGGTCATTTTGAGAAACATCTATCTCTTATGGGTTATACTAAGGACGATCCTGAACGTAATTTCAAACATTTCCCGCTACGTATTATAGGGGAAGCTTATAAATAATGCCGTGAGAAATCTCGTAAGAAGCAAGATAGATGACCGTATCCATGCCCTTATTGTCATGGAAGTCGGATGCCGTGAGTTACCTGAATATTCATTGGGTGATATACTTTACTCCGCTTTAAGGAGGATAGCTAGGGCTAATGGTGGTAATGTCCGCTTCTTGCGGGATGTTAGTACCAGGGATTTATTGAGGTCTATAGACCAAAGCATCAGTGATGAGATTGAGTTAAACAACAATGATTATAATGCGTAATATGGAAGATAAAGATATAAAAACAGAGATTAGAGATTATCTTAAAGAAGAGGCGGATACTCATATAAGGCATTGGATAGCTATAAAACGTGAGAGCAAGCGTTTGTATAGCGATATTGAGGATAGGACTAAGAAGATAGCCCTTAAATCATCTTCATTGATAAAAGAGGAGGATTTTGTCGTTCTTCATGAGATGACCCATAAGATACAGATGTTGAATATAGAGGCTGTAAAAGTCAATTCTAGGTTGATGTTCATAATCCAGTTGGCTACCAGCTTCGGTATGGATCTGGATTTAGATACGACATATGCGTCCACCGCCAAGAGTATTATAGAAGACAGAACGTCTGGATTCGTGTTTTATGATGACAAGGAACGTCTTAGATATGCTGACAAGGAGCTTGAGGATATGTTCCATGACATGAGCGTGACGGAAGTAAGTAAGATCGGGGTTGTTCAATCTTATAAGCTTCTTATGAAACAGTATAACGAGTTTAAGGATATGAAAGCCAATGCCACAGGGAAGACGAAAGCCGACGAGTAAGGATGTTGATCGGGTTAATGATAATCTTGAGGTCATATCCAAGGCCGTGGATGACGCCAAGACGTATATCGCCAAGCATCCATGGGATAAGGAGAATCCTGAGGATATGGCTAGGGCGTTCGATTTCATATCCAAGCTGATCGATAAGATCAACGTATGGAATGACTCGTATATGGAGAAGAGTGGGATCATGGATGTATACAGGAGTGTCAGCAATGTCCAGAAGAAGGAACGTAAGGGACAGGTTTCCGGTGGTATAGAATCCGTATTAAAAAATATGCGATCATGAGTTTAAGCACGAGTCCAGAATTTTATGTAAACATGAAGAATCCTCCAGTGTGGAACGATTTGTTTGGCTGGGAGGATCAAGATGATGATGTTAAGCAGTTCTTCACGGAGGAGGCTTATAAGGTCAAGAACGGGGTGACTATCAACGGTACGTTCATCCCGCCATGGCTTTATTGGCATGTTAATTTCTTTCCCGTATTTCAAGATCTTCCAAATGGGGAGCGTGTTCCTGCTATCAGCCGGTTACGTGATAATGAATGGTTTTTCGCTGAGATGTACCAACGTGCCCGTCAGGAGAAGAAAGGGCTGGGGATGTTCGGTACCCGTCGTTTTGGAAAGGCCCTTCTGGACTCGGAGCTGATATATACTCCTTATGGACCTAAGAAGATAGGGTTCGCTGATATCGGTGATATCATATATGGCGATGATGGTAAGCTTACGACTGTAGTAGGCGTATATCCTCAAGGGTTCGTTGATATGTATAAGGTGACGTTTGAGGACGGGCGCAGTATAGTATGTTGCGGTCAACATCAGTGGAAGGTTAAATATCATGGTGATTATAAAGTCATGAGCACTATGGGTATCATCCACTCTGACTTCCAGAAGATGACCATAGATATAGGGGAGGCCGTGGATTTCCCCGAGCGGCGGTGGCTGATGTCGCCCCAGCTCCTTGGGTCTCTGACCGCCTCTTTCCTTTGTGGATCTACCGACAGGATCTTCGAGTTAAGCAATAAGGAGATGGATGATATTATTTATTCATCCAAAAAACAGAAAGAGTTGTTTATAAGCTCATTCATGAAGATAGCTTGCGGCATAAGTACTGGTGACGATCGTTTTAAGGTCGTTTACAAAAGTGAGTATATTATATCCTTCGTAAGGAAAATATTTTGGTCTATGGGATATTATTGCGTTATGGATGGTGATGATATGTATATATCCAAGACCCATAACAGGCTTAGGATATCCGATATAGATTATTACGGGAAGTATAAAGCTACTTGTATTGAGGTCGATAATAAGTCTCACCAGTTCCTTACCACTAATTTTGTCGTATCCCATAATACGACTATCATGTCATCCCTTCTTCAGATGAACGCTACCATGACGATCGGGCTTAGTCATTCCGTGGTAGGTTTCAGCGATAGCGATTTGTCTAATATAGGTGAGTATTGTGAGTATGGGCTTGATCATGTGCATCCTTTTTTCAGAATTAACAGGACCAAGACCGATTGGAGTTCTGGTGTCACCTTAGGCAAGCGTATGTCCAACGGGGTTCGTGATGTTCATGCCATAATATCCATAGCCAATATCAACATGGGTAGGAAGACATCCACGCAGAAGACTGCCGGTCTGACCCCAGCCACGGCTATTTTCGACGAGGTAGGTAAGGGACCTATCAAGAAGCCGTACACTGCCGCCATGCCGTCCTACGACACTCCTTATGGCTGGCGTCTCAGTCCTATCTTGGCTGGTACCGGTGGTGAGGTGGAACTATCCAAGGACGCTCAGGAGATGTTCTCTGATCCTGATACATACAATCTCCTGGTCATGGACTGGGATATTTTAAATCGGAGAGCCATGAAAGGGAAAACATGGAAAGAACGGAAATGGGCGATGTTTGTCCCCGGTCAGATGGCTAACTCCGGTGTTAAGAGAACTATAGGATTGGGCGATTATCTTGGTAAGCCTGATGACAAGAAGCTTAATAAGATCAAGATCGACGCTACTGATTTCGAGGCTAGTACCAATAAACTTAATGAGGAACGGAAGAAACTATCTACAAAAGATAGGGTTGCGTACACTTCTCATACCATGTTCTATCCATTTACGATTGACGACTGTTTTTTAAGCTCATCCCAGAACCTATTCCCGGTCGAGTACGCTATCAAGCATAAGAATGATCTCCTTGAGTCGGGGCAATATAGCGGTATGCTGTGTGATGTCTTTCTTGAGTCAGGTAATAAACTGGGGACTACTAAATCGAATAAGCAACTGGCTGGATTCCCGTTTAGCGGCGGTGTTATTGACGCTCCTGTCCAGATATTCGAGATGCCTCAATCCAATAGGTTTGATGATTTTATTTATGTGGCGGGCCAAGATCCGTATAAGCAGGCCAAGTCTGATACTCCTTCATTGGGATCCTTTTATATATTCAAAAGGCGTGTTGGTATCCGAGATCCTTATGCCTATAGAATAGTTGCCTCTTACGTATCCCGCCCATCATCTATAGACCAATTCTGTCGTACATGCGAGGTACTTCAGAAAGGATATGGTGCTATATGTCTTATGGAGAACGCTGACCAGATGTATGAGCAGTATCTTAACCGTAAAAGCGGTATGCCAGCGTCTTTCTTTCTGTTTGCTGGTGAGGCAATAGCCAATAAGTATGTGAAGGCCGGCTCCCGGCAGAACAGCAAGCTGGGGCTATACCCGACCCCCGGCAACCAGAACCTGCTATTCTCGTGCGTAGTGGATTATTGCTGGCAGGATTTCGTTATTGGTTATGATGATCAGACTGGTCTTGATATAACTGTCAAGGGTATTGAGCTGATCGATGATATAGCCCTATTGGATGAGATAATACAGTATAAGCCCGGATTGAACGTCGATAGGATAATAGCCTTCGGGCATGCGTTGGTTCTCGCTAGGTATTTTGATGATAACAATTACATGCCTAAATCGAAGATCGAGGAGATGAATAACGCCCGTAAGGAAGACGCTTATAAACACCATGAGGTATATGCCTCTGCCTTTGGATCGGTATCTATAGGAGCGTTTCGGTAGTTTGGTGTCGCTTAATAGTTTATCTTTGCTAAAAACAATTGGATTGATATGGAGATTTTCAATAGAGATCATTCGTTTCCAGCAAAAGGAGCGTTATTGGGATTACCTCCTCAGGCTATTTCCACGAAGAAAAAGAACAGGAAATGGAAGGAGGATTGTATGGACGCTCTTGAGACGATAGGATTGAAACAGTATGATCATAACCAGATGTACCGTGACTATTATCTGATGGCGGATGGTAAGTTATCTTTTATGGAGATGGCGGATGTCATCCCTCAGTTAAGGAACGTACAGAAGCTAAGGAGCGATATAAGGATACCTTCTTTCTTGAAGCATTATGATATAATAGGTGGTATCGTAAATGCCTTTGAGGGATGGCTGACAAACCTACAGGATAAGTATACGGTTAACGAGGTAGGGGATATGGCTATAAGTGAGTATGAGGATACGATGTCAAACTTACTTCATCGTCATATACAAGAACAGTGGGATATTATCGTTAATCAGCGTCTTGTAGAGGCCGGTCTTGATCCTACGTACAATGAGTTTAATTCCGAGGAGGAGCGTCAGGCTTACGTTCGGCAAATACAACAGGCCAAGGCGTCTATGACCCCTGATGATATCCAGAGGTTCATGAGTACGAGATGGAAGACGCAGGCGGCAGTATGGGGGGATCATACGATCGAGGCTGACCGTAGCCGGTTTTATATGGATGAGCTTGACAGGGAGAATTTCCGGGATCGTCTTCTTAGTGGAAAGATGTTCCGTAATCATTTCGTTGGTTTCGATTACTACCGTCCGGAGGTATGGAGTCCGATGGAGGTATTCCATCCTGACGTGAAATACCCGCAATATGGATCTTATGTAGGTCGTCTTCATTATTACGAGGGTGTCGAGTTGATATCAAGATACGGCCATAAGATGACAGCCAAGGACAAGCGTCGGATTATGGGAGGTGACGATGATTATGAGGGATGGGTATCTAATGACGGTGCTAGGTATGACTGGAAGAAAAAGAAACCGTCTATTACCGGTATGTACGAGAATGAGGTTGTCCCATGGAAGGGATACCATGACTATGAATCTATAGTCGCCGCTGAGGATTACTACGGCGTTCCGATGGGTGAGTACCACACCTTCGGGCCGGACGGGGAGGAGCACACCCAGCCCCGCTTCTTGCCCCGCTTCCATCCCTTTGGATATTTCAACTCCGGAATGGCCGATGGCAAGAGATATGAGATAGACTCTCGCCTTTTTAGGGTCATGGAGGGATATTGGGTATCCATGAAACCGATATTCTTAATAACTTACATGACGGAGACCGGAATGGTGGATCAGGAGCTTGTGACAGATGAGCTTCTCCCGGAGTTCTTGGAGAAGAATGGTATCAAGAAAGTGAAGAGGGTTATGGCCGAAGCCGTTGGTGATCCTGAGGTGAACACCTATATCTTGGAGTATGTACCTGAGGTTAGGTTTGGCGTTAAGATCACCGGAGGTAATTTAATGGATAAGCCTATATATATCGGTGGGGATCCAATACCTCATCAGATACATGGTGACAGCAGTCTGTATGATTATGTCATTCCGGTTTCGGGATTTATAGGGGCTAGTCTCGCTGATCGCATACAGCCGTTCCAGATGATGTATAACCTTGCTATGAATCAGCTATACAATAACGCCGAGAAGGAGATCGGTAAGTTCTTCTTAGGCGACCTTGGATTCTTGCCTACTGAATATAAGGATATGATGGACAAGAAGGGTGCTTTAGCTACTTTCATGCAGATCGTGAAGTCCGTCTCGTTTATGGGCGTAGGTGGCAATGATACGAATAATCCTTACCAGAATCCGCAGATGAGTAGCATATATAATCAGTTTGGTGTATATGATCTTACTAATACGGATCAGATAAGATCCCGTATGGAAATGGCGTCTTACGCCTATATGATGGCTTATAGGATGATAGGTATATCTGAGCAGGCAATGGGTCAGTCAACTAGATACGAGAGTTCTACGGGCGTAAAACAGGGGGTTAACGCTACTATGCTACAGACCCAGACTTACTTTAATGATTTCGATGACTTCAAGAAACGGACATTGGATATTCATCTAGCCGTGGCTCAAGTATGTCAGAAGGAAGGATACGATTGGACCGTGATGTACAGAAACAGCGATCTTTCCTTGGCTTACATCAGTCTTACGGATAATAGCTTGTCGTTACGTCATCTTAATGTTATGGCTGTCTCTAATTCCAAGAAACGTCTGGAATTGGAGAATTTGAAACAATATATATTACAGACAAATACGTTAGGTAATGACTTACTTGATATCACTAGGATGATGAGCGCCAACTCAACGGCTGAGATGAATCAGATCGGAAGGGATGCTAGATCTTACGCCGATCGTGTAAGGCAAGAAGAATACCAGAATCAACAGCGACTTGTCCAGCAGCAAGCCGAGGCCGAGCAACAGGCACGTAATGATGAGCATGAGAAGGATAAGGAGTTGGCTTATATCAAGGGCAACTTTGACTTACGAGGTAAGAGCATAATGGCCGCCGGTCAAGCGGCTAGGACCGAGAACAACTCTGAAGGCATGGATTATGTCGAGGCTATGGCTGATAGGGCTTTAAGGGAAAGAGATCTTGATATCAAGGAAGAGGATATGAGAACCAGACAGGCTAACGCCGAGGCTGAGCGAAGATCTCGTGAGGAGATAGAGAAAAGAAAGTTGGAATTAAAAGAAAAGGAGATAGACGCTAGAAACAAACGTTCTGATACAGATAGGTTTACGTCAATAATAAACAAGAATTGATTACAAGTTTTGTAAATATTTTTACAAAATCTGTAATCATTTTGGCGTAAAATTCTGTCATATACTATAATGGGTTTGATTTAATTGGTAATTGGATTAATAATACTTTTGTAAAAAGCAAAAAAGGAAATTGTATGAATGACATGGGTGATTTCGCTAAGGGTTTTAAGACCATGAGTGTCGAGGAACTTTTTTACCGTGGTGACGGTGATGGCGATAAGAATAATATCGAGGGTAAATATGATAAGGATGGTAATCCTATAGGTGATACCAAGGAAGAGCCTGCCGACGGCGGAGCGGCTGACGGTGGCGGGGATAAGGGCGGCGACGCTACCAACCCAGACCCGGATTCCTTTGGCGAAGGCGGTACTGATAATAATAACGTGGTATCAGGTTTTAACGGGAAATCTTTCTTGGAGAAGATGGCCGCCAGAGGTATCATCGACAGTATCGATAACCTTGATATTATGGTAGATGATAAGCCAGTCGATCTTTCTACTATCACAAAAGAAGATGATCTACTTGATATAGTGGAGGGATTGATCAAGGATAAGGCCGATGAGTTGTTGAAGGATAAGGTTGATACCGGTTCTATGTCTGACTTCATGAAGAAGATGATAGAGGTGGATAAGGCTGGAGGTAACGTAGGTCAGCTTCTAAACCAATATCAGAACATTCAGGCGCCGTTGGACAACCTTGATATGAGCAACAAGAATGATCAGCTTGCGGTCATCCAGCATTATTATAAGATGTTGGGTATGCCGGAAGACGAGATAAAGGATAATATGGAGATGATGATTGGTAAGGGCGATGAGTTCATTGAGTCCAAGGCCAATAAGTTCCATGATATTCTGAAAAAGGAGATGGATAACCTTATCGAGGAGGAGAAGAAAAAATCCGAGAAAAGGAAACAGGAGTTGATTGAGCAGATGAAGATCTATAAGAAAGGTCTTAAGACGTCTATAAGCTCAGGGTTCCAGTTGACTGACACGATGATAGGTAAGGCTGTCGATTTCGTTACCAAGCCGATAGACAATCAAGGTCATATGGCTATAGATAAAGCTTATTCGGAGGCTATCAAGAATCCGGACATGGCCGCTGATCTGGCTTTGTTCTTGATGAATAAGGACGAGTTCCTTAAACAGAAGACTAACAAGGCTAAGATGGAGGTCAATAAGAAGACCATCACTCTTCTTTCTGGCAATAAGGGAGGAAAGCAAAATAAGAATAATATCGATAATGATACTATAGAGGCTAACTTCCTTGATCTGAGTGGATCAAAGAGTGTATAACATTAAAAGATAGATAATTATGAATCCTTTTTTAACAAAAAGTTTTCCGGCTACCGTGAATGGCGATAACGTTATTGCCTTCACCGATGCCAAGAATTATAAGACTTCGCTCGTAGAGCATAACTTAGGCTCATTGGCGAGCTGGTATTACGAGGATCCGGACAAGAATCATTTGGGTCTGTTGAACTTGTTCTCTAATATCGCCAACTACCCTGTTCCGATGTATATGGGTATGATTAATAACGGTGCTACGATTTCCGTTAACGGTATCGGTGCTTCTTTCCGTTATGATCTTCCCGTTACAAAGACATTCGCTGTAGTTACGGCGGAGGATACTTCGACTCATCATCTGAAACCGGGTATTGATGGAAGTTTGTTTGATATCGTTTTGAATACATCTGAGTTTACGGCTTATGATGTTATTACCTACGATGCCGCTAACGGCTGTAATATCCTTATATCTGGTGAGATCCCTTCAAAAACAGAAGGTGATTTGACGCGTTATTGGGGTCGTGTTATCGGCGGAAAGGCCAAATACTTCCCTAAAGAGAAATTACGTCCGGGTATCCGTTACTGGAAGATCGGTCATGCTCTTGGTGAGTACAGTACCCAGTTCTCTAAGGTATCTGGAGCTGACAAGGCCGGTTCCATGACTTGTGAGTTCCGTTTAGGAAACCACCGTGGTGTTGAGGGTGAGACCACTATGTATGCTGGTATGAAGTCCATGCAGGCCGCCCAGAATAGCACTTCAGAGTTCGTGGAGACCGCCCTTCGTCGTATGAATGCCATGAGAAGCGAGTATGAGGGTAATATTCCTGATTTGGCTATTATCGGCAAGACTGTTAATGGTAGACTTGATTTACGTACGGCTAAGGTAGCGTCCACGCTGGAGGTATTCTGTATGGCTGAGTTGGTTAAGCTGGAAGCTAGACAGTTAATGTGGCAAGAAGGTGGTATTATCATGGATCAAAATGGTCCTATCCATTTGAATGAAGGTATCTATCGTCAGCTTCGCCGTGGTTATACTATCTACTATAGTCGTCCGATGGGTATTACTAAGGATACTCTTATGGCTGCTGCCGCTTATATTTTCCGTGGTCGTCAAGATCTTCCTATTACGGAGCGTAAGATTAAGTTCAAGGTAGGAGCTATGGCTATGGTCAACTTAGAGAAGTTGATTAGAGAGGCTTTCTTTACTACGTTGAGTAATTTGAGCTGGGGTATGGGTAGTGACCGTATGTTGCCTTCTAATCCTATCTCTGGTACTAATGATGCTATGATCTTAGGTCCGGTACAGGTTAAGGGCGCTTTTCTTCCCGGCATCGGAAATGTAGAGTTCGAGCACGATCCTTCTTTGGATTACGCTGACATGACAGATCGTAGCGAGTTAGTGAATGGCATGTATCCTAGATCCTCTTATTCTTGTATTATTGAGAATATCACTGACGCTGGATCGACTAACGCATATTCCGCTATTCCTAATACGGCTAACGCTAAGTTAGGTAATATGAATAACAACGTATTTTATATCAAGCCAGAAGGCGTAAGCATGTGGTGGGGTTATGAGTACGGTCGTTGGGCGCACAAAGCCAACGGAAATGAGATCGTATCATCCTTGCCGGGCATGAAAGAGCAATTCTGGTGTCACTCAGCTTCCGCGGCTTGGGTTATGGATAACAGCAAGTTCTTGATCATCGAGCTTCAACCGAACTACTTCGGCTAAGTTTTTTTTCATATGTAATTTGGTTTTTAGAGGGGAGGATATTCCTCTCCTCTTTTTTTAGGAAAGTAACGCAAAAATAAGGAAATGAAAGAGATTTTAAAATCAAAGAAGGTATTGGTCGAGGTAAACGGCTTCAATATCATGTCAGATACCTTGTATGAGGTAGTAGGTAAGCACGACGGAAGCGCTCCGCAGGCCTTCCAAGACGCCAATATAGCCAAGGCTCCGTTCCCGGAGAATGCTACTCACGTATGTTGCCCGTGGGATGATTTCTCAAAAGCCTATAATACGGGTTTTTATCCAAGATCAAGATGTTATAATGGTATGGATAAAGATGAGGTTGATAGGTTGGTTAATCAACGTGTCAATAATATAATGAAGCCTTTTGAGGATATATCTCAGAAGGATCTTTCCCAGACTAATCTAGAGTTTTGGGATGACGCTAAGGATAAGATATTCATGGGTAAGGTTTATAACACGGCTAATACCGTTGAGTTATTTTATTTATATCTGGCTGTATTTTCTGGCATGTTGACTCCTCAGGAAATGGATGGTGATCCTATTTTCATGAACTCCATGTTCTGTTTCATCGAGAAAGATAACGCTAAGGATTTCGTTCAGCAGCGTGAGATCAATAAGATGAATATCAGCTATAAGTTCATCAACGCCCTTAAGAAAGGTGATAAGGAACGCCAGGCTGTCATTGACCTTCTTCTGTACATCGGCATCGTGACCCGTCCTGATTTCACGGAGGATGATTATTACACCGGATCACTATCAAACTGGATGAACGAGAAGAAGACCAACATCGATTATCTGCTTGATATCTGGGATCGGTCATTGGAGGGCGATTTCAAGGAAGTTCTTGAGTTCTATCGTATCATAAACGTCCTTCAACGTAACGGTCGTATTAACATGACTCCATCCGGCTTGCAATATAATGGTCAGATCATAGGCCCTGACACCCGTACGTCCGCCGAGTTTTTGGCTACCAAGAAAGATCTTATCAGTGTAAAGGCTAATGTCTTGGATGAGTACGAGGAACTTATGTCTATTTCTAATATAGACGATAAGACCAAGAAGGTTAAGGATGTCAAGAAGAAGGAAGACGTAGATGAAGGTGATAAGGTTAATACGGAGGAATAACGATGACGATCCAAGAAGCGTATCTAAGGTCTTTGCAGAAGAACGAGCAGAATCTCGCCAATGGCGGGATTAAGCTTGATCCCGGGAGGTTCGTGCTTTTGTTCAACGAGGCTCAGGACAGGTTGATAAGATACTATCTTAATAGGAAGGATGATGAGACCATCCGATCTATACAAACTCTTCTGGTATACTGGAAATCGCTTAAGGAGGTTAGTCATATTGATGATCCCGAATCGACATCATTCGGTCTTCCTGATGATTATTTATGGTTCTCAAATATAAAAGGAGCGTTTTCTTATAAAGGATGTGAGGTTGGAGATTTTGTCATGTGGGAGGCTAAGAACGAGAATGTTCATGAGCTTCTTGGGGATGATAACAATAGGCCTTCTTTTGACTATCGGGAAACGTTCTACACCATAGGTGACGGGAAGGTCGTGGTGTATGAGGACGGCTTTCGTACAGACGAGGTCAGGATGACCTACTACCGGAATCCGGTACGGGTGGATCTGGCCGGGTATATCAACGCCGCCGGTGAGCGGTCCACGGACATCGACCCTGAGCTGCCCGATCCTTTGGTGGAGGAGATTTTGGATATGGTCGCCAAGCAATTCAACCTTAACGAGAATGAGTTGCAGAGGTATCGGTTTGATAAGGATAATGTGGCTTCCTTTAAATAAACACCATTAGTTTGATCATTAAGCCTACTCGGGAACGGGTAGGCTTTTTGTTTTACATAAAATGTAAACATCATATTATGTCGTATACTCACGACCTCATTTTATTGCGGTGATGTTGTTTATGATTATGTTTGCGTTAGGTAAATGATTTTTGAACTAAAAAGTTGATAATATGTTGCACAGACCGCAAGACTGGGTACTTTTCGTACCCCCGCACGCTAAGATGGTGGATGTTGATTCCATCTTATTAAAGGAAGGACAGATCGGTATTTACGATACTAAAGATACTTCCGAGAACGGTTGTAAGGCCGTGATTGATTTTACCGGTAAGCCTCGTAATGACAAGCGTTATGAGATCCGTATCGGTCGTAATGAACAAGCGGCTTCCCGTTCTATATATGACAAGGATTTTTCCACGCCTCTGTTCTCGTTGAATGAGATCACCGAGATTTACGCTTCTTGGCCGAAGAAGGATCACGCTTATGTCGATGACGTTATCTTAGGATACAATGGTGTCTCTGACGACACGGCTTTCTCCGTTTCCAAGGGCGACCGTATCGTTATCCGCTTGATTCTCGCCGGCAGGGCTTTCGAGCTTCTTGGCTATGAGGAAGGTCGTGTAGAGATCAATGACGCTATCCTTTTGGATGATTGTGATAATACGCCAAATCAATGCGAGGAGTGTGATCCTTGCGAGGAGGTTGATTTGTTGCCCGCCGTATTGAAGTGTATTGAGCGGATGAAGAACCAGCCTATCGCTGGTGGTGGTAAGGTGTCCGATTATATTGATATCACTCCGGTCACAAGATGTACTAACGAGGCTACTGAGCCTGATACGGAGGATGTCAATTTCTATTGCATGGAGGTATGCGATACTGGTGATGATCTGGCATTGGCTGAGGTTCGTGCCCAATATCCAGGATTGAAGATCGTACGTGAGACTATCGAGGGTAGCATGTCACGTTATAAGGTGATGAAGAAAGGCGCTAAACCGGCTGATTATACTCAACGTCTGATCTCTATCATGAAAGGATGTACGGATTGTCCTCCTAACTATACCGAGGTTAAGGGTGGTTATCTGTATTCTATCTCCTTGGAGGATGACGGTGTTGATATGTCTACTACGGTGGAGTCATTGCCTAACGTTGTAGCCGATACGGTTAATAAGATGAGTCAGATCAAGGGATCAGGTTTGTATATTGCCGCTACTTCCAAGAAATTGACGGATGAGGAGATCTCTACTTTCGTGGAGGCCAATCCTACGGCTATTATCTACTATGTGGCTAAGACATCCGATATGTGTGAGAATCCTACGGTTCGTACCGCTTCTTGGTCAGCTTGTGGTTCTTGCAAGGTATCCACCGAGAAGTATTATATCACGATCCCGGATGATGAGTGTGGAAACAGTGCTTTGGAGGAAATCAAACAGGCTTTCCCGGAACTGGAGATCACCGACTACGGTACTCCGGCGGCTTGCCAGCATAGCTTCCAGACAACGGTATATACTAACATGTTGTGTGATGAGTGCGACAAGGTGTTCGAGGGATTCTTCACCAGCAAGGCTCCGGCGTCCTACCGCAACCGTATGTGGAAGAAATTGGAGTCGGCTCAGGAACTTGGCACTAACTGCAAGTGCGGTATCCGTTTCCGTGGCAAGGAAATGTTGTTATCTCCATCAGAGTGCTTGATGGATAAAATGACTTATATCGAGGATAGTGTTGAGATCGTTGGTGCTAGCGGCGGTTATCCTGATTCTCTTGACGAGGGGTCTCCTATCTGGTGGGATCAACTTCATTTCGAGAGACTGTCTAGCAAAGCTCCGCGTACTCATGTCGGCGGTAATATGATGGATGACGAGTTGAAGGGCTACGCTCATTTCAACGGTTTCCCGAAACATCAGGATTTCATGGGGCGGACGTTCATGAACGAATATAGTCGTGTAGAGCAAACGGCTCAGTACGTTGACTTCCAGATTACGCTCAATCCTCATAGATACGCTCAGGGATTCGGAAAGGTTATCGCTGATGATCCTATCAACTTGATCTTACGTGTACGTTACGGCGCTCATGAGGGCGTTCAGGAGATGATTAACATGATCGGTGCTGCTGCTGGTCTTGGCCCGGCCATCGTAACTGAGCCGAAATAAAGAACCTTTTTTGCGTTCATATATTTCCTAAAGGGGAGAGATTCAATTCTCTTCCCTTTTTTGTTATCTTTGAGGCAGTAGAATTAAAATATGATATTATGTCTGCGATAAATGAGTATTTAAAGAGACTGGCCTCTATATTCGGAAGCATGGGTTTCTCCGTTCCGCCAGATGACTTCTCAGGTGTTGTCATAGACGGAAAGACGTATCCGGTCATGATGAGGAATGACGGGTGTTACGTGTACTTCGATGATAAAGGAGTAAAGAGACTTGTAAGCGAGGTTCCTAAAAAGGACTATCAGTTCATTAACATCAAGGACGCCCGTGTGTCGATCGTCAACCAATGTTATCGTACTCCGGGAGGTCAGGTAGAGGCTCGTATCCATACCTATATGAATAATAAGGGTGAGATATTGGCCGAGAAGATATTTATCATCAACTCTTCAGATGTTGATACGCCTATTGGTACGGAATTGGATAAGATTCCTGCCGAGTGGGTAGCTATAGATTGTAGCATAGCGGAGATGACCGATCGGGAGTTGATATTCGTAAGTAAATGTTACGCCACGGAAGGGGGCAAGGTCCAGATCGAGGGCGTTGAGTCGGTAGACCCCCGCCTGAACCCGGAGGTATCCCATTATGAGGTGGTGAATACGACTGACGATAGCAATCCTATCGGTACGGAGTATGATAAGATACCCGATACATGGAGTCGTATAGTATGTGATTTCCCGGACATGACCCAAAGGGAGATAATACCGGTGCTTAAATGCTTTGATACCGGAACCGGAAGGGTGCAGATAGAGGGATATAAGATATTTGATTACGAGATGGGTACCAGAAAGGAATGGTATCGCGTCAAGCAAAGTACCGATCCTGAGAATCCGGTAGGTAAGTTTATCACCAGCATAAGCGATGACTGGGTTGAGGTCGTTTGTGACTTCACGGATATGGAGGACCGGGATATTGAGGTAACTGTAGAATGTTATAAGACACCGGCCGGTAAGGTGAAGCTGGAGGTTCTCACGTCATGGGACGGGAATATAGGAGTTAGGGATAAGAACTATAAAGTCCTGGAGACTACCGACCCGTCACAACCTGAGGGCGCCAGCTTTAGTTCCTTGCCAGATACGTGGGTAAGGACTGTCTGTGATTTCGACGATATGGAGGAGCGTGACATCAGGTCTTATGTCGAGTGTTATGACGGAGGCAATGGCAATGTCAAGCTTCGTAGGTTGGTTTCTTATGACTCCAAGATAAAGGCAAGATACGTCCGCTTCGAGGTGCTTGAATCGGATGACGCCGGCTTCGTTCCGGGGGCCGAACTGGCTACCCTCCCGGACGGATTCTCTTTGGTGTCTTGTGATTTCACGGATATGGAAGATAGGATGCCTATTGATATCGAGGAGTGTTACAAGACATCAGCCGGAAGCGTGCGTATGAGACATGTGGTGTCTTATGACGGTGATCTTGGGAAAAGAAACCAGTTCTGGGAGATTGTGGACTCGTCTGATAATAAGTATGGGCTAGGAAATAGGATAAATAATATCCCTGCGGATTTTATCCGTGAAAGGTGTGCTCTAGAAAGGTTGGATGATCGTATTACCAGAAATGCGGTAGAATGTTACTCGACACCTGGAGGATCGGTAAGGATTAAATCCACTTACGTTATCAACCCTTTAAATCATGTTAGGTCGTATAATCATCATGTATTGAGTTCTACAGATAATGATATCCATGTTGGTACTCAATATACCTCTTTGCCATCCAATTTCGCTCGTATCGAATGCGAGGAGCCGGATTATATGGATCGACTTATCGATACCACTGAGACTTGTTATGATACCGGAAAGGGTACGGTGAAGATCAGGAGACAGGAGTCGTTGAACGGAAATCTGGATGTAAAGACTTTCGACTATAAGATCGTTGAGTCTACCGACCCCGATCATCCTATCAATACTACCCCTACGCAGACGATTATTAACGGCTGGACGGTTATCAGTTGTGATCTTAATATCATGGACGTGGATGATTGTTATGAGATCGGTGGTCATAAGATACATTTGAAGGGATTCAGGACAGTCAATCCGGCATTGCAGGATATTAAGTCTATATTGTATGTCGTGTACTCTGATCATCCTGATTACAATGTAGGTGATGAGCTTACGTCTATACCGGATGGGGCTAAGGTGACGATCTGTGATTACGCTGATAAGAGCCAAAGGCATATGGTCCCGGTGCGGGAATGCTATGAGGTGGCCGATGGCCGGTTCTATGTGGAGGGAAGTCGGTTGATTGATAACAATATGGTCGTAGAGCGGATGTCGTTGATGGTGCTTGAGTCATCCTCCCCGACCTACCCGGTAGGGACTACGCTGACCTCCATCCCCGATGGCGCTACTATCGTGGCTTGTTTATGTCAAACCTGTTAATATCAAGGTCATGGTTAAGGTATGTAATGATTATTATATGATTGACGCCCTAGCCGGCGGTGAGGTCATAAGGAAAAGGAAATATCGTCGTGAGAATACGATGATCGGATATAAGTGGTATGATTATAATGGGGTCGAGGTAACCGACCCCATTGAGATATCACGTCTTGACGGATTGGCTACTAAGCATCAGCGTGTGGATGAGGCTTATGATGACCATGCTGTTTTCATGTCGTCAACCAATTACGTTAACAGCGTTTCCGGTATACCTATGGATAAGCATATGGTTGTCGTTGAATGGAGGCCGGATAGCGAGCAAGGTTTTGTCACCATGGCTCATAATGAGGGTCTTGACGGGGATAGCTATTATATAGTTATTATCAATACCGGAGATAAACAGGCTACGATCTACACCCCCGTAGATCCTGAGGACCCAAAGGATGGGACTTCCCGTTCGGTTGATGGCGATAACGTCTCTGTTGGTGGATCATATGTCTCTATATCCCCCAAGCAAGTAGAGAGGATAAGGGCTACTTTCCGTGATGGTAAATGGTATTATGAGTTAGTCACAAAGACATATCCTAGTAATACTGGAGGCATTAAGATCGGGGATGTTGATTTTGTGACGTTCAGATATTTATGGGAATCAAGTTCCGGAAGGGACTTGGACACGATGACGGAAGCCCTTAATTCTAATGTTCCCACCATAGATAATCTTGCTGTAGGTTGGTCTGGCCCCGGAAATGGAGATAGCTCTGTTAGAGAAGTTCTTAAATGGGGTGGTGATAATACCGGTTCTGGTAAGGAATGTGTTTGGATGTCGGTGAAGGATTTAAGGGCTAAATATTATGATATCCTACCTGAAGAGACGTATTTCATGGCCTACGCTACATGGTTTGGATCTAAAGGTACGGGTAAATGTTCTTTTGAACTTGTTGGATACAAGGGAGGTACGATGAGCCAAGATGGATATAATTTCATCAATACCGGTGGATCTGTCGTATATCAAAATACATATGATTTTATCTGCAATACCAGTAAGGGGGCGAGTACATATAAGACTTCTTATCAGAAAGTAGCCCGTATTACTTATAATAAGCTCACCAATGAGGTCTATATGTCTATAGGCGATGCTATAGATCAGGAGGATAATTATGATAAGCTGGAGCGGGAGATCAATAATATAAAGGAAAGACTTAGCGATGTCGAGAGCGAGTTGGCTGTCGTAAGACGTATAGCTGAGGGCAAGAACGCGGCGTATATCTTTGATACGGTCGATGCCATGAATGAGTGGCTGGCGGTTCCGGAGAACACGGCTAAGCTCCGTGTGGGGGACAGCTTCTGGATCAGGGAGCAGGAGGTACCTGATTATTGGTGGGATGGAACTCAGGCTTTAGAGCAGGAAGGCCCGAAGGTTGATTTATCTCCTTATTATACGAAAGACGAGATTAATAATATTGTCAATGATATCAATCAGAAGATAGAGGATAAGAGTACGTCTATTATCTTCGATACTTATATCCAGATGAAGTCTTTCGTGGATGATCCAACTAACGCCGATAAGCTTAAGGAAGGTACTATCTTGTTGATACGAGAAAAAAATGTACCTTGTTATTATTACGATGGAGCTGGGATAGTTAAGATGGAAGCCGACGTAGAGCAATGCCTTTATGTTACTTTGACTAATAAGCCTACGGAAAGCACTATAAGTTATACCCAAGATCGGGAGGTGACTAATTTCGCTCCTGGAGCTATAGCTAGATGGGTTGACGCTGACGGCAATGACGTGTTTTATAAGCTTGTTGAGATAGTAGGTGGTAAGGCTAAGTGGATTACCCTTATCGATACTAAATACGGTAATGTGACGCTACAGAGCACTTACGACAAGAATTATGAGATCGTAAATATCGTATCTGGGTCTAGGTTACAGGCTATAAATAGCGAGAAGAATGATATCAAGTTCGTTAATAGTGCTACGGGTAACGTGACTGTCGTGTTGAATGGTACCGTATCAGGGGGAGCCAAGAAGCTGGTGAGTATGCTGGCGGTTAACGAGGTAGTCTTGACCCCCGGAGCGGCGGTGTCGTTTACCCGGAACGGTGATGAGTTCGTGCTCACGGAGTTGTTTGGCGTTACTATCTTCCCTGATCTGGCGGATGCCAATCGTGAGGGTGAGTGGGTAATGAGCGTAGGCACAACCGGTAAACCGATCCTTATGGAGGTAAAGGAAATGCGTAAATGGGACGAGAGCATAACCAAGGAACTTACGATAGATGAGCTTAACGAGAAGTTCCCTAACGTGGATATCGGATTCGCTGTCGTATGCAAGACCATCAACAAGGTATATGAGATGGTTAACGGATACAAGGAATGGGTGTCTTATGATATAACCTCAATTAGTTGATATGGGATTTTTAGTAGGATATGATACGACCCTGTCCTCGGTGACGTTTTATGTTAACGAGGATAGGTTCCCTTGTTATAATGGGAGGAATGCTGATTATGTGCCTGATCCGATAGTAGATTTAGGTAATTTTAATCGTAATCTCAGGTTCTCGGCAAACAATCCAGGATTCGTGGACGTCGATTGGGGTGATGGGACAAAGGATCAATATCCTTTAGTTAAGATATCTGATGGTAGTTATAGGATTGTATTCAGGTCTCTTGACATTGAGTATAAGAAGAATCCGGATGATACCGTATGGTGGTATAAGAAAGAGGATGGTTCACAATACATACCGGTCCCTCCACATAAGTATAGCGATATCAGGCGTAGGGAGGTTACGATGAGGTTCTCTAACGTAATCAATGGGGAGTTCAATATGGATGGTATTGTCCTCCATGAGTTTCCTGTAGTTAATCTACCTGATATAACTTATTTGGCTATGACCAGATCCGTTCTTAAAAATGGTGATATCCCATATGACAGGATAGGTAAGAGCGTTAATCTTCGTAATATACAGATGGGGTCTTTTTCTCATCCTGGTGTTTGGGACAATTGGCCGGAAGGTTTTTTAAATATGAAAAATCTGAGGTATTTCGGATGTAACAGTGTTTTTAATTTCGCTGATAATCCTGATTCTAATTGGAGAAGATTCTCGGAATGGAAGAATCTTACTGGGTTTAATTTCAATTGGTGTAATATCCCTTCGTATGACCCAGCGTTTAATTCTATTCCAGCTGCGGGTATAAATATCATTAGCGATAGGAATAACATACCTGTATTTGATGAGGTGGATAAGGTAGGGGATGATAAGGCAGGCGTTACTTTTATGGGTAGTGGTAGCTCATGGAAACAAGATCTGGTAGGAGGTAAGTTGAATAAGATTCAGGGCACGTATTGTAATTCAGGCACGGTACCGGTAGATGATCTTCCAGATTGGTTGTATGAGGTAAGGGAATTTAGGATATGGACTTTGTGTGATGGTGGATTTATAAATACGCAGGAGAGAACTGATACGTTCGTTAACACGTTTTATGATAAGATAATGTCGTGGAGTTATATAACGATGTCACAGACGGCTTCTGACGGTAATAGGAATCAGTTTTATAAACTTACCTTAGATTTATATACTTCCGCAGTTCCTACCAACAAGAGACCATCTGGCGTTTATCAAGCCCCTGAGGGGTTTGTCAAGGGGGTTAGTAATGGTAATCCTACGACGCCTATGGAGAAGGTGTATGTGCTTACCAATAACTACGGGCAGACATGGGTCTTGGCCCCTGCCCCAGCTTCTAAGGCCGCCCTTACGAGGGCAAGGCGGGCTGGGAAGACTAGGATCGCCCCGTTCGTCCTTGGCGTAAAGGACGGTCATGTGTCAGTATTCAGCGGAGACGTGTTGGATGATAATATGAGTAAGTATAATTTCGCCGACAAATACGAGGCTATAGATATCTGTAACGATCTGGGATTGGACAGCTCACCGGTTGTCGAGTATTTCAGGAGAATAGAGGAGGGAGAGGTATGAGGCTGATATGTAAGGATACGAATAAAGGGTCTATAACCTTTTTTACTAAGGGTAAATACGCTTTTAGGGGCGTTAACAGGAATGATACTACTGATGATGTGCCTGATCCTATATTGGATGGTAATAATTATAATGAGATTATAGGATTTTATTCTAATGCTCCCGGCATGTGCGAGGTTGATTGGGGAGATGGGAATAAAGAGCAATTCCCTTTTGTAAAGGCTAGGAGTGGATCTATATATGGTCAATATAGGTTGATGTTCAGGAGAAGGGATATAAGTTATCATAAGAATCCCGACAGTCACCCATGGTGGTTTTATAAGGATGACGGGAGTGAGTATATCCCTGTCCCTAATCATACTTATGATGATGGCATGGATAAGGAGCGTGTGATATCCATGTCTTTTACCAATGATGTTACGATGATGGAATCCTATAGGATTATGATGGTAGGTTTCCCTATACTTGATATGCCTAGCCTTATCAATATAATTATAAGTATTCCTGGGGATCGTACCATAACAGATATACCAAAGGATAGGATAATGAGATCGGTAAATATAGAGCGTATAACATTAAGTGAGTTTGGTGTGGATACGTTGACGTCCATTCCGGAGGATTGGAATAGACTAACTAAATTGAAAGGTCTGAATTTGTCCAAGTCTATTGATTTTAGTGATACCGAAGCTTCCAATATAAGGAAATTCCCTTCCATGTGGCCTAATTTGGAGATATTGCATTTAGCTGGTGGAAGGGTTAGGGTATATCCAAGGGAATGGCTGTCTTTTAGCAAGCTAAGAGAATTATATATATCCCCGGGAGTGGCTATGCCATCGTTTGATCCTAATACATGCCCGGCTATGGATGAGGTGGATAGGATAAATTCTAGTTTAAAAATTTTCAGTCATATAAACAGATGGTATGGATCTGTTGTAAGTTGGCATCCGTATATGAGTGGTAAGGGGTTGGAAAACATTGAGAGTCTCGACGCTTCACATAGTTATAGTAATATAGATGTAAGTAATCTCCCGGATTATATATATGAGATGAGGTCTATGAATAGCTTTTATATGCATTTCTGCTTGTCAACCCAAAGTCGATGTGATACGTTTATATCGACATTATATGATAAGGTAATGGGGTTTAATTATCTCACTATGTCCTCCTCTGCTTCTGATGGCGAAAGGAATCAGTTTTATGGATTGTATTTACTTATGTATTCGGCTTCCAGTCCTTCTGATAAAAGGCCTAGTGGCGTATTACAGGCACCTTCTGGTTTTATAAAGGGTCAGTCTAATGGCTCTCCATCGACTCCTATGGAGATGGTTTATGTGCTTATGAATAATTATGGATGGAGGTTTAGTATGGCACCAGAGGCTTCGGTGTTAAGGTCAATACGATCTTCTGATATTGATACGAGGTCGTATAAGCCATATAAGCTTATCGTATTTGACGATGGGCGTACCTTTGTAGGCAATGGAGATGTTTTAGCTCATGATACGGATAAGGTATTATCGTTTGGGGGTCAACCAGAAGGGGAGTATTTATGTGATTCTATGGGATTGGACAGGAATGTTATTGTAGAATATTTTAACAAGATAGGTAATGGCTAAGACATTATATAAATATGAGGCTTCATCAAATAAGTTCGTGTGGTTCACTACATGGGATAGGGCACTTAGAAATTATTATACCGATGATTATAATTATGTACCTGATCCTGTCGTTGATAATCCTTATAATACGTTTGTCGAGTTTAGATCCAGAAAGCCCGGTATGGCTAATGTGGATTGGGGGGATGGAATAAAGGAGCAGTTTCCTATGACCAAGGTCCAAGGGCAGGATAATTATCGTATCATATTCCGTTCTTTGGCAATACAACACAGGAAAAATCCCAATACTACGTGGTGGTTCAGGAAGGAGGATGGATCGCAATACGTACCTGTGGAGAATCACGCTTACGCTGATGGGAGGAGGGACGTACAACGGGCTGTGTCGATAGATTTTACTTGTGATATTTATTATGCCAATATCCAAATTTGTAAGATGACGGCTTTCCCGATTGTGGATATACCAGGACTTGAGTTTTTGGCCGTATCCCATACGATGTATGTTAATGACGGTATACCTGTAGACAAGTTGTCAAGATCCAAAAAATTAATTTATATCGATCTTCAAAATATAGGGCAAAGAATGACCGTAATTCCTGAGGCTATAACCAGTAAGACAGAGGTATATTATTTAAATATGTTTAATATGCTTGATCTTAGGGATATAGAGGCTAGTGGGATAAGAAATATAAAGAATATGAAAAATCTTCAAACCCTTGAATTGTCTTCATGTTATTTGGATAGGTATATAAAGGAGTTTAATGATCTTCCTAAATTAACTTCGTTGAAAATAGATCCTGGCCCTTCTGATATGTGGAATTATTTTGATATAAATACCCTTCCTTTTTTCGAGGTAGATAAGATAAATCCTAATATTACTGATTTTTATTTTTTAGATGACTGGGTAAATGGAGAAAGGAGGACGGGTTGGAATGATGATAATATGTCTGGAAGGGGATTGGAACATCTTACTAGTTTCGTTGCAGTTCATAGCAATAGTCTTAGAATGGATAAGCTTCCGGATTATATTTATGAGATGAGGGCTATTACATGGTTTAACGTGAATGCATCCACTCATAGCCAAAAAAGATCAGATGATTTCGTGAACTCTTTCTACGACCTTGTTGTAGGATGGGATCAGATTACTATGACATCCGTGGCTAAGGATGGGAAGAGGAACCAGTTCTATAGTCTTTCGGTAAGCATGTATAATGCTATTTGTCCAACCGAAAACCAGCGTCCTTCCGGCACGGAGCAGGCCCCAGAGGGATTCGTGAAAGGCTCGTCCAACGGGTCTCCCGCTACACCTATGGAGAAGATATATGTGCTAAAAAATAACTACGCCCAGAGATGGACGATTAAACCAGAATAATATTATGAATATCAATATTTTAAAATTAAATTGGGGGGGGGGGTAAAATCCTATTTGCCTTATGATGAGAAGAAGAATGTTACCCAAAAGGAAGATAATAGAGGTATTCGAGGAACTATCTCCTCAGGATAATGGATATTGGGCGGTTCCTGATGGGGTCTATGAGGTTGAGTTCGCGTTGGTCGCCGGAGGTCTTAATGGAGAATCTTCCGATATATATAATGCCGGGAGTGGCGGTAACGGAGGTGATGTACTGACTAGGACTATATCCGTAAATCCAGGTGTTACATATAGGGTGGTTGTTGGAGATGTAGGTCAGGATAGTGTATTCGATACATATCAGGCTATCGCCGGTAAAGGTGGAAGAGGCGGATATGGAGTTGAAGGGGATGGCCATGATCCTTCCCCAGGAAATCCAGGGCAAGATGGATCATATGTTTTTAACAACAAATATCCTGACCGATATCCTTATCCTATGGGCGCTGGTGGTGGATCGGGGGCTTATACAAGAGGATGGAATATGGGCTTTTTATCCGGAGGGAAAGGCGGAAATCACGGGGGAGGTGATGGAGCTGGAGTCGAGGATATTGAGGGTGTTATTATTAATGGCGAAAATGGAGGTAATGCCACTTATTATGGTGGTGGTGGAGGAGGAGCCTCTAAAGCTTCTAATAGTGGGGCTACGAGCGGTCGAGGAGGATCAGGTTATCGTGGTATTGTTATTTTACATTATTTTAAAAATGGACGGTGATTATATATAATTTTACACTAAAATAGCATATAAATAAGAATTTGTAAATATTCTATTTATATTTGCGCTATGTATTTGGTGGAGCAACATATAATTACTATTAATGATAAGAGATATAAGGATTTAGATCGAATATGTTTCTTATCCAAGAATCTGTATAATGCGGCTTTGTATATAATAAAGCAAGAGTTTCTTAGTACAGGTAAATGGATAAGATCTGTAGATCTTAACAAGAAGATGGTAGCAGAGAATAACATAGATTATAGGGCAATGAGTGGATCATCCTCTCAGCAGGTTCTTATGGCTTTAGATAAGAATCTAAAATCTTATTTCTCGGCTATCAAGGCATGGAAGCGTGATAATAAGAAATTTACCGGATGCCCTAAATTCCCAAAATATAAGCATAAAACAAAAGGCAGGAACGTATTTTCTTATTCTTACGTACAGTTTAGACATAGAGGAGATTTTATCTATTTCCCTAAGAAGGAGGGATTATCTCCTTTAAGAACTAATTGTAAGGAGGGAACTGTAAAGCAGGTTAGATTCGTCCCTAAATCAGATTGTTATGTTATAGAAGTTGTATATGAGTCAGTTATAAAAGATCAACTTGATGATAACAATAGGGTCATGTCTATTGATCTAGGTGTAAATAATCTTGCTTCTATCGTAACTAACGTAAGCAATAAGTCTATTTTGATAGATGGAAGGAGACTTAAATCTATTAATCAGTATTATAATAAAAAAAGGTCAGATATTCAAAAACAATTAAAGAAAGTAAATGGTAAAGAAAATTCGAGACGGTTGATGTCCTTAACAAGAAGGAGAAACAACAAGGTGAAAGATTATCTTCATAAGGCAAGTAAGGAGATAATAAATACTTGCTTGAATGAGGATATAACAACATTGATAGTAGGTCATAATGATGGATGGAAGCAAAATGTGAACCTTGGCAAAAGAAACAATCAGAATTTTGTTTCAATTCCATTTGAGATGTTTATATCAATGTTAAGGTATAAATCGGAAAGACAAGGGCTAAGATTTGTTGAAGTAAATGAATCTCACACGTCAAAATGCAGTTCTTTCGATTTAGAGCCAGTATGCCATCATGATACTTATGTTGGAAGAAGGGTAAGAAGAGGTCTTTTTAGGACAAGAGATGGTATTCTTATTAACGCTGATATCAACGGAAGTTATAATATCATGAGAAAAGTAAAGGGGGATGCAGTAATGCCACTCCATACAGGGTTTGGGTATAACCCGGTTAAGAAATTTATTAACTAATTATACAAGTGTAAACTTGTATATAATTACCAAATGGATGATATGAATAGAAATGATATTATAAAAGAATTAGGTTCGTATTTTGATATAGTGGAATTGGTATGTCCTCATACATATAATAAGTGGAAGGACAGATCGTGGCAGTTTCTTGATACAGCATTTCTCCATAATTTACTTATATTACGGAGGGATATAATCAAACAGCCTATGTATTGTAATAATTGGGACAAGCAGGGGCAGTTTTCCCAACGTGGTCTTAGATGCAACATCTGCCAGATAGTTAAGGATAAGAAAGATGTTTATCTATCCGCTCATGTGTTGGGTAAGGCTGGGGATTTCGATGTCAAGTCAATGACGGCGGAACAGGCTAGAGGCTTGATCTTGGATCATCAAGATATGTTACCATATCCTTTCCGGCTTGAAGGGAAGGTGGGTTGGTTACATTTTGACAGCCTTGATACGAGGAACGGTATACACGCCGTGGTGTTTTAGGTACTTAACGGTATAGTGGTTAACTTTGCGTATAGGGTATAAAATGAAAGACAAAGACATGATAGAGCGAGTGGGGGCTTTATGGAATATAGCGCTTGCGTATGGTGCCTCTTGTTGGGCTTATTTCCAGCCAGTACACCATTTATTGACCGTATTACTTATAGTATTAATAGCGAATTTCTTGGCTAGGTTAGCGCAAAGCATAAGGGGCTGGAAGATCCGACGGAGTCGTAGAAGAAGGTTTAGTTTTAAGAGATGGTTTAGGGAGGTCAGGTTTACTGATATTCTTAAGGAGTTCGCTTTGTCCTGTTTTATAGTAATGACATTATGTGTTATATATAAGACGTTATACCCGATCGAGGAGGAGGCTAGCATGATACTTGCCGTTACCAAATATGGGGTGTATATAGCCCTTGTTGGATATGTGATGCTTTTCTTGAATACGATAGGGGATGCTTTCGCTGACGCTTATTTGGTTAAGGTGTTCAAGGCTGTATTCAAGAGAATAAACGTGTTCAAGATGTTTAGCTTCTCCAAGAACATACCTGATGAGACGTTTGACGATATAAGGAGGATTGCCGATGATGAGGTTAAGGATAAGTCTTAAGGCTGTTTTTTGTTTAGGTCTGTCGCTATTCCTGTCCTCTTGTGGAAGCAGGAGGCAGGTTAGCGACACGTCTATAGATAATCGTTTGATAAGCAGGATAGAGACGATGATAGATGAGGTCATGGACCGGAAGATCGTAGAGATCAGGACATCTGATCTTAATGCTGATATTGTCATAACTGAGAGGAAATTCGATACTACGAAGGAGGTGGATCCATCCACTGGGGAGCGACCCGTGTCCTCCCAGACGGACGCTCATATCGTCATCGGCCGGCGGGATAGCACGGTGACGACCGATTCCCTTGGCGTTGATAAGACGATCACCGGTATTGAGGATATTGATAAGAAGACAGACATCAAGCATAAGGATATAGACGATAAGGAGGAATCAAGGTGGCCGATGGCTATCATCTTTATGTCGATCTTAGGTATATTGGTTGTATTATTCGTGTTGTTGAAAAGATTCGGATTGATAAAATAATAGGTGTACAAGAAACCCCATACACCTATTGGTTATCACCCCAGAAAAGAATTGCAAATATGAGGTCAGTCCCGGATTCGAACCGAGGTATATGGTTTTGCAGACCACCGACTAAACCACTCATCCAACCGACCATGGCGCGAATATATCCATTTTTCTTGACAATATATTCGTTCATCATTATTTTTGGATCTATTTTTCAAGATTCGTCTTTATAGTTATCTTTGTGAAAAAGAAATACGAATGAATCAGATCAATATCATACCGAAGATAATTCATGATAAGTTCGCCGCTAGGATTATCATGGATGATTACGATATAGAGAAACCTATCGTTATTACTGTCGTGGCTAGACGTAACGATGGTGAGTATAATACCCAGATATTGACATACCCGACATCGGGCGTTGATTATGAGGGTAATGTAAGGATGGTGTTTTTTGATGTCGCTAGGTCTCATGTTTGCCAGATAACATCGGTATTTATCAACGGTCATGAGGTCAAGACATATTATACCGATATCCCGGATCTTGATATGCAGGCTCGTTATGACGATAGTTTGTGTAGGTACGATAAGAAGGTTAATATGAATGATATTCGGTTGTCATTTCAGGTGCTAGAGACACGTGATCCAAAGGTATTGCAGGTACTGGATGAGTCCGAGTGGGGGCTGCTGGAGGACAGGAAGGCGATCATCGAGATCACTACCCCTGGGATGTCCGACCCCGTTACGTTGTTTCTTGGCAAGAATCAGGTCAATACCTTTACCAGCCTAACACTAGGTCTCAATTGTTTTAATTACGATGATTGTAATGTCAAGTATCTTGATCTTCCAGACGGTATATATGATATTAAGATCATAGGTAGCCCTTCTACTTACAATTTCAGTCGCAAGTATCTTAAGACGGATCTTATACGCAGGCGTCTTGACCGGCTATGGATTAAGACTGATGTCTTATGCGAGGACAAGGATAAGGATCTTATAAATAAGATACAGGAGATGGAGACGCTTATGACTGTAGCGGAAGCTAACGTTAGGTTGGATAATATAGAGGCGGCTCATGAGATCATTGATCGTGTCGGAGAGCTTCTTGAGATGGCTACTAATTGCGTGGATTGTTGAATTTTAAAGATATAATTATGGGTTGTAATACTTGTAAGGAAAAGGCGTTAAAGGCCGAAAGGGAAAGGATTGAGAGAAGCATGATGAATCATTCTTCTTCTACCGCTGTTAGCGATATGGAGTACGCTTCTAGAAGCACCGCTGGTTGTATGGTTATGCAAGATCCGTTGCAGACCATGGAACGTGACGTGGTTAGTATATATAAGCAAGTTCGTACCAAGGGTGATGGCGTGGGTGTATCTTATCTTAATATGCAGAAAAAGATCCGTGAATGGATCAAGAACCTGCCGTATGGATGCCCGCCTGACGAGGAGGTACAGGAAATGAGAAAGGAGATTCTGAATGGGCGCGCAGAGCATATCAAACCTTGATAGGACGGATTTATGTAAGTCCGTAGACGAATGGCTGTCCTGCCAATGGGGTAGATATATGAGATACCATAGGTATAGGATCGGTGACAAGCCTGATATATCCTATTGGGGTAGGATAATTCGTCTGCAAAGGTCATTATGTGATAATGATTGCGGGTTATGTCCGGATGAGGTAAGATTGTTAAAGGAACGTGTTAATAAGTTGCTGGCATGAGAAAGTATAATTGTTCACATATAACTCCGTCCACTTGCGTACCTTATGAGGGTGATCTACCAGAGTGGTCAAAGTATAAGGACTCTGATGAGTGCGTTATGATCTCCGACGTGATAGAGGAGATATATGAAGAGCTTACCCGTATTAGGGAGGCTATAGACGTCAGGGATCTTGGCGAGTCTTGCGTGAAGGTAAGTGGTGATAAGACCGTAGCGAAAATCCTTTACGCTATTGAGAATAAGATCTGCAATGGGTAATTAATGTCCTGATTTTAGGATATTAAAAATAGCCAATCGGTTTGTGTTTATCATCCCGATTGGCTATTTTTGTATGTCCGCCGACTCTCACGAGGGAGCGGACATAAAGTAATTAATTATTAATCTCAAAATTAGACTAAAAAATGAAGACAGTAAATGTTTTAACAAGAAAGATGGGCGATTTTAACGTTTTTCAAAGAACTAGTGATGGTTATTTTGATGCCAATAGTTTACTTAAGCAATGGAATGATAATCCCGATAATATAAGAAGAAAGTTTTCTGTGTTTATAGATAGTCCTAAAACCATAGAATTTTTAGAAGCTCTAAAGGATGATGAAAGCCATAGTCCAAAAATGGACAATGGTGATAATCAGTTATTTGTAAAAGTAAAAGGTAGAGTTACAAAACATGGCAAGACACCTGATAAGATATGGATGCATCCTTTGCTATTTATAAAATTCGCCATGTGGATAAATCCTAGATTTGAGGTTCAGGTTTTGAAGTTTGTACATGATCAACTTATAGATTACAGAGATAAGGCTGGTGATGCTTATAGGAGAATGTCTTCCGCTTTATCTAAAATCGTGGACTCGTCAAGGTTTAAAGATAAAATACAGGATTTAGCTAGATCTCTGAATATAATAGTTTACGGTCTTCATGAGACTATGATAAGAAACTCTGTTGGCGAGGAGGTCAAGGCTAAAGAGTTGATGGAGCTAGAGATTGATATAGCTAAGATGATTGAATTTGGGTATATAACTACCGAGGAGCAGTTAAGGGATTATCTGTATAAGGTTTTGAGAAGCAAAAAGGCTCTTCCTTTGTAATTTGATTTTAAATTGTATCTTTGTGACAAAGTGAATCACAATGGTATACGGTAATAAAGAAATAGTTCGGACGTTCACCAGAAATAACCCGCCTGCCGGGTATGTGGGCGGTTCTGTTGACTACCGGGTCCCTCCCAACGTCTATTTTGGCGATACGCAGGAGGAGGCTGACAACAAGGCTGAGGATGATATCAAAGCCAACGGTCAGGACTACGCCAATACATATGCCGACATAATACCGGCTGTATGGTATAATGATCAGGTATGCGATGAGTTTATCAAGAATAATTGCGTAAGCGGTAAGGGATCCAAGGAGCAGGTATGTATAGAGGAAGGTAGGTTTGTCTCTTACGTATCCAAGAAAGATGCCAATGATAAGGCTAGGGTGGAGCTTGGACGGATCGGGCAGGGGGAGGCCAACTCCGTCGGGGCTTGCTGCGAGGACTGGGCCTCACAGCCTTTTCGTGGCTTGTTTTACAAGAACGATTGTGAGGCTGGCACATCAGGCAAGGGAGGTATTGTATATGAATTACCAGCCGGAGCCGTCATATCCGATATATCCCAGATAGACGCCGATACGTTAGCTTATAGGAAGTTTATGAAAGAAGGTCAGGAGAAGGCTAATGCCGAGGGTAGTTGCTCACCTGTATTCTATAATACTATGATCGGTGATTGGTTCGAGAAGATATGTCCATTCGGATATAAGTCCGGTAAAGTATATTACTCTATCAAAGCCAACAGGTTTAGGTCATGGATATCGGTTGAGGATGCCAACGCCAAGGCTCGTGAGGTCTTGATGGTAGAGGGACAGGAACATGCTGACCTTAATCTTGAGTGCGAGAAATGGATTGAGAATATCGATCAAGAAGATCAGTGTTATTGGTGATAATACCTTTTTTTGTTTTTCCATAATTTATAGATTAGTGCTTGGAGGGGATCGTGTATCTCCTCCATTTTTTTGTATATATATCAATGGTATTAAGTTTATATACTGTGATTCACTTGTTTGTATGTTGAATATATTTTATATTTGCATACCTATCTATTCATCTCGAACCGATAGGTATTATGTTTAATTTAAAATATTGTTCAAAGTTATGAAAAGTAGGGTTGAAATCAAGTCTTCCGACAGGAAATTGATGGGCGTTGTCATACCGGCGCTTAGTGATAATGGTTTTGTTAATATCACTTTAGCCATGAAGGTTTTGTCTGATGATAGGCTTAAAAAGGGGCTGTCTCCCAAGAAGCTTAATGATATCATTAAGTATGATGGGTTTCAGGAAAAATGCAGGGAGATAATTAGTAGGCTGGAAAACAGGGATTTATGTAAGCGGATAAATATCAGCCTACAAAATAAGGCTCTAAATCTTAGCGATTTAAATAAAATGGGATTAGCATGTCGAAAAGGTAAGGGGGATGGTCAAATGTGGTATATGAATCCATATCTTTTTCTCGTGGTAGCCATGGAGATGAGTCCTGAGGTTTGCGCTGATGTTGTAATGTGGTTTGTTGATAATGTTGTAGGGACAAGAAATGCCGCTGGTGATGCTTATATAGAGATGTGCAGTAGTGTATCTTCACTTATAAGTGATAAAAGTAATTTAAAGGAGTTGTTATCAAGGATAGCCAAGGGTATAAATTTCGTCGTGTTTGGCGTGCATGAGGAAGGGATAAGGAATAGAGCTTCTTTTGAAGAATTGGATATGATAGTATCAATAGAAAGGAATATATCTTATGCTATTAAGGCTGGATATATAAAAGATTACAATGGTGTTATAAATGATTTGGGAAGGCAATGGAAAGAAAGATGGGGTAATCCTGTTCTTAAATTGAAGTCTTGATTTTATTTCGTTGTTATAATTCGCAGATATAGGGGATACGAATGTCGTATTCCCTATATTGTTTAATGGAGTGTGTTATCTTGTTATTAAATCAAATCTGTATCTTTGTTGAAAACAATAACATTATTAATATGTGTAGTACAAATGGTTGTTGCCATGATCATTCAAGGGAACGTCCCGAAGAGTGTTGTCATGGCGTTAAGATAGACAGGTTTCTTAACAAATGCCCTAACGATCCTTGTGATCCTTGCGATCGGGATTGTCAGGACGAACCTTGTGTTGGTTATGGATGTCCTATAACCTTGTATGATAAATGCGTCTTGTACTCAGGCGATGAGTTGGTGGTGGATGGTATAGAGAAAGGTACTGATATCTCTGTCGTTATAGACTCATTGAGGCGTATTATAGCGTCTAGGGATAAGCAGATAGATTTATACCATCGTGAGGTTCTGGATTTGAAGAGGATTATAAACGAGCTTGTCAACGCCGGTGGTAGCGGCGGGGATAGCGGAACTGAAGAGGAGGTTTGGTGATATGAATGGCTGCAACAAAAAACAATACAGACCTACTGTAGATGACACGAAAGTACCGTGCTCTACGTACATGAGTACCGATTGTATTTACCCCGGTGATAAGGTACGTGTGGAATCATTGGGATTATCCCCTAATTGCGATATGTCCGATACCCTTAACGCTATGATAAAGGCTATACGGGATAGGGATGCCGAGATACTTGAATTAAGAAGAATGATCAATAAATTGATTTGATATGAGAAATAATTGTAATCCATGTAAGCCGGAATATAGACCGGGGGACGAGTGCAGTATCTACAGTTCCCAGATCATATATGACGGTCAGTCGTTCCCTGAGGCGGATATCAGGAACGGTGATAGCATGAATAGCGTAATCGAGTCTCTGGTAAGGAAGCTGGTTGCCGTATCTGGCGCCACGGCGTCCATCCAGCGTGACTCGTTCAAGGGCGTTCAAGCTGTCAGATTAAGATACGAGCCGTTGAACGTGCTCAGCGTTACCTATTGTGGTACTATCGTCCCTAATGACGGATATGTCGTTTCTGGCAGGTCCGTTAAGTTTAAGAAGAAATATTGCATGGGTGATGAGTTCACTGATGTTAATATCGTATATACTACATTGAATAGTAATATTTTAAATACCTCATGTTATGGCTAAAAGAGTGTACGATACGGTCTTGGCTTCCGAGTGTGACGGCTGGGTATGTGGTGAGACCCTCAAGAAGGGATCTCTTCCCGTAGACAGGTTAGAGCTTGACTCTTTTTCAGAGGCTGTCAGGGAGCTTATAGAACGGTTTTTCGAGGAGGGATGGTTGCCGGACATGATCTGCGATCTTGGTTGTGGTGGCGCCAGCGTGTTTGAGATTAAGCCTACTAACTTCGAGTATCCTCCTGAGGGTGGCGAGCAGATTCTGGAGATTATCGTAGGTAAGAGTGATAAATGGACTATAACTCAAGCGGAATGATATGAATAATTTAAAAGATATTCTTGCTAAGATCGAGCAAGGCTCCTCATGGGTGTCCTACGACAAGATTTCCGGTACCGGCCCCGACAAGGTGGCGATCAAGGTAGAACCGGGATGGATGGGTAGGTTGCCTAGGGAGACTTACGTGGCGGTCGAGAAAGGCAAGGTTACGAAGCTCGCCACTATAACCCAGAAGGGTATGGAGCGGGTAAGCGTGGATCCGACCAATATCATGTTCGACATGGAGGGTGGGACGGCGACCATCAACGCCAAGCTCAACTCCGCCTCGGTCAAGGCTTCCTGCCTTACCCTTGGTGGATCGGTGAGCAAGTCCTATATAGTATCCATGAACGTGAACGGCTTATCCATGAAAGTCCCGGAAGAGGATAGCAGATATATAGTGTATGCCGATCCTGAGGATCCCGGAGCCACTGATTTGTATGAGGCTAGCTTTGTCATAGCTATGCCTAAGAATATGGATAACGAACAGCATCATGAGATGTTTGTCTTGAACGGTAAGGTTGTTAATATTAATCAACAGCCTAATGATATACCTTATATCATACTTGATCATGACTTCGATAACGTGACTAGCGAGAACGGTCAGGTTGTCATCGATATCAAGTCCAATACCGAGTATGATATCGAGCTGGTATGTTGCACTTGCGGTGATGGTAGTGAGCCGGAACCGGAACCACCCTTCAACGTGGATCCGCAAAGGTTGACGCTTAATAAGGATGGTGATACCCAAATCGTGAGGGTAGAGGCCGGAGATGATGTTTCATGGAGAATAGAGGAGAATTGACATGATTGAATAAATTGTTTATTTCATACACAATGTTTATATTTATAGTATAAGATATTAAAATGAAATTAGTTGAGAGACATATAGTAAAAGACAACCGGTTTGAGGATATCTGCCTCAAATCCGGGTTGTTGTACAATTATGTTCTTTTCAACGTCAGGCAAGGGATATTCGATGGTAACGATCTAAAGGAATATGAGTTCTCAACCAAACTTTGTAAGGAGAATCAGATTGATTTCAGAAATTTACCTGCTGCTGTGTCCCAGCAAGTCATAGCCCAAGTCTTCTCGTCGATAAGGTCTTGGATCAGATCAAAGAAGGAATATGAAAATAATCCTTCAAAGTTTAAGTCCAAACCTAAATTGCCGAAGTACAAACGAGGCAAGAAGCAGAATATGGTAGTCTTTACGACTTCTTCTTGCAGGCTTAAGGATGATGGATGTATTCATTTTATCAAGAGTGTAATTCCACCAATCAAAACAAAAATAGGAGATAGCAAATTATGTCAGGTTAGGATAGTCCCTCAAGCTACATGCTATGTGGTTGAGGTTATTTATGAGAAGAAGGAACAGGATATTAATCTTGATAAGGATAATGTTCTTTCGATTGATTTGGGATTGAATAATTTATGTACATGTATAAGCAATGTAGGTATCAATCCTTTCATTGTAAACGGAAAGATTATAAAATCCTTCAATCGGTGGTATAATAAGGAGGGAGCTAGATTGATGTCATATATTGGCGATAAGGGAACTTCAAAGAGATTAAGACAGTTAAACAATTACAGGAATTTTTGGATTGATGACAAGATTCACAAGGTTAGTAGATATATTGTTAACTATTGTATTGATAACAATATCGGAAGTCTTGTGATAGGATTAAACAAAGGATGGAAGAATGGGATAAATCTAGGAAAGAGAATAAACCAGAAGTTCGTTGAGATCCCGTTCTCTAAACTCATTGACAAGATTTCTTATAAATGTAAATTGGTTGGAATCATCCTTCAAGTTCACGAGGAGTCCTATACTTCTAAAGTAGATCATCTGGCTTTTGAAAAGTTAGGTAAGCATGATGTTTATCTTGGCAAAAGAAAGAAACGTGGATTATTCCAAAGCTCTATCGGAAAGCTTATTAACGCTGATATCAATGGAGCTATTGGAATTGGAAGAAAAGTATTCGGTGATTCTTACGTCAGTAGGATAATCGATAGTGGGTTTGCGTTTAACCCGGTTAGAGTAAACATTTTGTGATATAAATATTAATCTAATTAATAAGATGAATAATTTTAATAACGTGGCAAGGGAAATAGATAAGAATTGCGTTGAGGGTAATTGCTTTGCCATTAACGACAAGAGCCATGGGGTAGGCGATAATAAGCTTAATATCGTATACAAGGCTAATTATACCGGTCAGATCTGTACGGCTAAGTTCCGTATAACGTCAAAGGACGGTAATATTGTCAAGGAGTATATGATAGCCCAAGACGCCAAACCCGTTTATTATAATATCAAGATGGTTCAGCCGTTCACCAAGGATGACTGTCTGGCCAACCAACATGGATCGGTGGTGTTGTATACGGTCGAGGAAAGGACTTACAAGTCGTTTATCTCGCAGGAGGACGCAGACGCCAAGGCTATGGAGGATATAGCCCTGAACGGTCAGAAATACGCCAACGAGCATGGTGAGTGTATAACCGATATCTGGTATAACGAGGAGCAGAGAAAGACGTTTATACGTAATAATTGCGATAAGTTCAGTGACGGTCAGGAATATGTTTATATCATTCCTGAGGGCAAGTACGTATCTTCCATCTCTCAGGAGGACGCCGATAGGAAGGCTCTTGAGGATATTGAGAAGAACGGTCAACAACAAGCCAATTTGGAGGGTGAGTGTAAGCCTAAGGAGAATATCTATTATGGTAAGTTTAGTAAGACCTTTACCCGTAACAATTGTGACTCCACCCAATACGGTACGGATGTGGTTGTTAATGAGACGATGGTTACAGGAGACTTCAGATCCATCGTATCTCAGGAAGACGCTAATAGCCTAGCAAGGGCTGCTGTCGAGGCTCAAGGTCAGGATATAGCGAATATCAAGGGTAACTGTGAGAAGATACCGGTATTTACCGGATCGTACTCCAAGGTATTCCAGAGAACCAACTGCCCTGAGGGTTCTACTCCTGTTGACTTCACTGTGGACGAGAAGATGTGTTCTGGATATCCGTTCACTTCTACGGTATCGCAGGATGCCGCCAACAAGCTGGCGCAGGACGCTGTCGAGGCGCAAGGTCAGGCTATCACCAACGAGCGTGGCGACTGTCAGACTAACGTCTACTATAACGTAAGGATGGAGAAGACAGTCACTAGAAACAATTGCGATGAGTTCCATATCGGTCAACCTTATACTTATGTTGTAGCCGCTGGTAAGTACTTCTCTATTATCTCTCAGGAGGATGCTGACAATAAGGCTAAGGCCGATCTTGAGGCTAACGCCCAGCAACAAGCCAACCTAGAAGGTGAGTGTAAGGAGAAGACGATCTACTACGGTAGGTATAATAAGGAGTTCACTCGTAATAACTGTGATGAGACCCAATACGGCACCAAGGTTGTCGTGGATGAGACTATGGTGACAGGAGATTTCAGGTCTACCGTATCTCAGGAAGACGCCAACAATAAGGCTAAGGCCGCCGTCGAGGCTCAAGGTCAGGATGTGGCTAACGTGAAAGGTAAGTGCGAGAAGGTGCCTGTATATACCGGTACTTATACACGTACGTTTACCCGTAACAATTGTGGTACTGGCGCTGGTGGTACTTATACGGTAAATGATAGGATGGTTGACGGTTATCCGTTCACGTCTACCGTATCTCAGGAGGATGCCAATAACAAGGCCAAGGCCGCCGTTGACGCCCAAGGACAGGCCCTTGCCAATATCCACGCCCTTTGTACGTACACCGGCCGTGCTTCCTTGGAGTTCACGAGAAACAACTGTGGTGAGTGTAAGATCGGATCTAAGGTGACAATCACCCAAGATATGGTAGAAGGACACCCATTCCAGTCTAACGACTCCCAGACCGCCGCTGACGCTATGGCTATGACCGCCGTACAGGCTCAAGGACAGGCTTTGGCTAATACCAAGGGTACTTGTTCTGACGCTACTATGTATACCGGTAAGGCTAGCTTCGAGTTCACGAAGAGCAATTGTGGCGCTAATCAGGTAGGAGATCCGTTCACCGTGACACAAGATATGGTGGAAGGTCATCCGTTCCAGTCTTGCGTATCACAGGATGAGGCTAACTTAGTCGCTATGGCCGCTGTCATGAATCAAGGTCAGAAGATCGCCGATGAACAAGGTACTTGTCATGAGGCTCCTAAATATACCGGTCATTATAGTGAGGCGTTCGAGAAGAATAACTGTCCGTCCGGTCTTATCCCGTCTTCAGTTACCGTTACTGAGGCTGATGTAACCGGAGGTCCATTCTACTCATACGAGAGCCAGTTCGCCGCCGATGAGCTTGCCAAGGCCGCTGTTAAGGCGCAAGGTCAGGCTATAGCCAACGATCGTGGTACTTGTGATGAGTTGAAGATATATGTCGGTAATTATAGTAAGGAGTTCACTCCTAAGTGTCCTACTTGCCAGTACGCTGATCCTATTACCGTAACCCCGGATCTTATGGGACAGTTCTTTACCTCTACCCGTTCACAAGAGGAGGCTGACGCTTTGGCTAAGGCCTACATTGATAGGATGGGTCAGGCGTTCGTTAACAAGAATTATGATGACACGTGCCATACTAAGGATGAGCAACCGGTTTGGGAGACTATCGAAACCGTATGTAAGGACTGTATCTCTAAATTACATCAACGTAATACCAATACCTGCTATACTGATCCTGAGAATCAAGAGCGGTATATAGCTGGTGGTAATAAGACATGCTTCTGGTTTGGTACGGCATCTAAGGCCTTCACCCGTCAATGTACGGATGGTGGGGTTGGAAGCTCTGTTACCGTGACTCAGAATGATGTTACGGATCCGGCTCCTAGCTCTGACGGCAAGTTCAAATCATGTGTATCTCAGGCTGACGCTAACGCCAAGGCATTGGCGGCTGTTACGGCTCAGGGACAGAGCGTGGCTAACTCGAAGGGTACTTGTACTTGGACAGGAAGCTATACCGGTCAGGTCCAGAAGAACAATTGCGCTGATGGCGGCGTAGGAGACATGGTATCCGTAAGCAGCAGCAAGCTTCCGGGACATCCGTACACCTCCAACATATCTTTGGCTGACGCCAATAAGAAAGCTGAGAATGCCGTTCGTGGAGCTGAGGGTCAGGCTTACGCCAATAAGAACGGAGGATGTACCTGGACTTACGTGGCAAGCCGTGACTTCTATAAGAACAACTGCGCCGAAGGCGGGGTAGGCCAGAGGATAACGGTGACCTCCACACAAGCCAACGGCGGCACGGCTATCACCAGCAAGGTTTCTTTGGCGGATGCCAGAAGCAAGGCTGAGCAGATCCTAGACCAGAAGGGGCAGGATTACGCTAACCAACATGGAACTTGTGTATGGACCGGTACCGGAAGCGCTACTTTCTACAAGGATAATTGCGGCTCTTGTAAACAAGGTGTGGCTATATCAGTTCCTTATAGCTCGTTAGGATTAGATCCTATAACATCAACGGTCTCTCAGGCTGATGCCAACAATAAGGTTCAGGAGGCTTTCAGAAGCAATTCGGCTACCAGAACCGCCGCCCAAGCTTACGCTAATAAGAACGGAGATTGCGAGGATACTCCTCCTGATTGGAGTGGTTGGAGCTATGATGGCGGAAACTATTGCTCAGGTGGTGATGTTTGGGCTAGATATAGAAGGACTGATAGCACTGGATGTCACTCTGACGAGACTGAGAACAGGTTGCATGAGTCTTGCGATTGTGGATGTTCAGGTGGTTCTTGTGATAGCTGTTGTGATCCTAATTCTTGGAGTAGAATAGGAGAGGCTGAGTGTAGATCTGGCGAAAGTGTAGCTTTATACAGAAATGATTGTGGAAGAGAGGAATATCTAAGCTATGGATCTGCTTGCTGTAATACGATCGGTTTCCAAGGAGGATCTGCTACTAGTAGGAATTGCCCATCTGATAGACCTTGTGGAGTAACGATCACTTATCCGGATGTACCTTCTGGATCTATATGCGCTTCTAGCACGTCTTCTGCCAACGCTCAAGCTAGCGATAAGATAGATAAGTTGAGATCTCAAGCTCAGACATTAGCGGATGCAGGTTGTAGTGGAAGGGTATGTAATGATTATGTAGAGGCTACTGCTACCAAGCAAGGTTGTCCGGCAGGATGTACGGCTCCGACGGCTTCCGCTTACTGGGTTTCTGGCGGAAACAATGGCGCTTGGTGTAAGTGTAATGGTGATAAGGCCGC
>OGLV01000004.1_pt1 | contig 110043 bp, 106 predicted proteins | sample 1572851 | NCBI WGS metagenome assembly OGLV01 (sample SAMEA2582005, study PRJEB24529) | metagenome | biome: Human gut stool | place: China | collected 2011
GGGATGAAGCGGCGGAGCAGTTGGAGCAGCTTGCGGAGGACGGTGACGCCTACGCGCAGTACATCATCGGCACGGCGTATCGCGACGGTGGTCTGCTGATACCGGACACGACTAAAGCACAGAAACTACTGCAACGCGCTGCTGAGCAGGAAATCAACGCGGCACAGTACGCGTTGGGCAAGCTGTATCTCTCTGATGATGCAGACGTTCACGATCCCGCCAAGGGCATCTACTGGCTGAAACGCTCGGCGGACAATGGCAACGATTTCGCCGCCTACCGGCTGGGCAAGGAATATCTCAGCGGTAATAATGTGTCAAAGGACGCTTCGACTGCGGCGGAATACCTGCGGCAGGCCGCGAACAATGGAAACGCCTACGCCCAATACCTGTTGGGAAAGCTGACCCTCATGGGCGAGGGCGTTCCCAAAGACATGGACGCCGCCTACGAATGGTTCGCGGCGGCGCAGGAGAATGGTCATGCTTATGCCAGCTTCTTCATAGATCGCATAGAACGTGGAGAGCAGCATCCTCCGTCCGTTGTGCTCTCCGCCACGAGGCTGCTCTACCACATGGGCAATATCTTTCGGGACAACGCCCCCGCTATGCCAACGGTTGGCGGTATCCACATCGACCGCAAGCGGTTACAGGAGCTTCAACGTAAGCGAATTGCCCTCGGCCACAAGCCGGACAATCATGAGCTGGAACAGCAACAGGGATTTTCAATGAAATTCCATATGTAAAGTGGGTCGAGGTGTTCAGTTTTTGCGCCGCAATAGTCAAAGAAACATTTGCAAAAACAGTAGCTTTGTGCGCCGGGTTGTGGTATGTGTTGTGGTTGCCAAAAAGGAGGTGCCGCAATGTACGATTACATGAAAGCCATGCAAAAGCGTTTCGACCGCCAAGAGTATCCAGAGTTGGCCGAGCAGATCGAATACGCCCATGAGGATCTGCGGCGGGACATGGATGCCGCGGGGCGCAGAAAGCTGCTGCGACTGTTGGATGCGCAAAACACATTGCTGGTTGAATCCAAGCTGATGAGCTTCACGGCGGGCTTCAAGCTGGCGTGGGGCATGGCGAAAGAGTTGGAGGCAGACGGGCTCTACTCCTTCGAACGGGAGGAAGAAGAACACATCTGCCATCCGGCGGAACAGGAGGACTAAATGGCTAAAAAACGCGCCAACGGCGAGGGCAATATTCGCAAACGCGCAGACGGGCGTTGGGAGGGACGCTATACCGCAGGTTACCACCCCGAAACCGGAAAACGCATCATCAAAAATGTGCTGGGTAAGACGCAGGCGGAATGCAAGGCAAAGCTCAGTGCCGCAATGGCGGCTACCAGAGGAATCGATGTCAGCCGCGCTGATGAGTACACGGTAGCAACTTGGCTGCGTAGCTGGTATGAGATCTACGCAAAACCGAATATCCGCATCTCAACAGCAAACCGCTATCAACTGATGGTCGAGCAATACACGATTCCCCGCATCGGCAGCATCAAACTCACCAAACTGACCTCGCGCGATTTACAAAAGCTCTACAAAGATCTGATGGAAAACGGTCGCATCGACCGCAAGAGCGGTCATGGCAATCCAGGACTCAGCAGCACCACGGTTCGGAGTCTGCATCTCATGCTGCACAGCGCCTTGGAACGGGCGGTCAAGGAACGCCTGATCCTACGCAATCCGACCGAGGACTGCATCGCGCCGAAGGTGCAGAAAATCGAAATGCAGATTCTTCCACCGGAGCATATCAAGGATTATCTGGATGCTGCTGACAGGCGAGGACTGCTCTCCATGTTTTATCTGGAGCTGGTCACAGGCTTACGGAAGGGTGAGATCACGGCGCTTCTCTGGTCTGACCTCGACATTCAGAACCGCACCATCTCCGTGAACAAACAATATGTAAAGAATCCCAATGGTGAGCTGACGCTCTCCCGCCCCAAAACGGAGACTTCGGTCAGAAAAGTATCTATCCCGCAGGATGCCGTAGACCTGCTGATAGCGGAACACGGCAAGCATCCCGAGAATCCCTACATGTTCCCCTCGCCGGTAACTGGTGAGATGTACTACCCAGACTCCGTCGTAAATCTGCACAAGAAAATCCTGAAGGACGCCGGGCTGCCGCACATCAGATTTCACGACCTCAGACACACCTTCGCAACGCTGGCACTGCAAAATGGGGTGGACGTCAAAACCGTCAGCAGTATGCTCGGCCACTACGACGCTGGCTTTACGCTCCGCACCTACACCCACGCCACACGGCAGAGGCAGAAGCAGGACGAAGCCGCACAAACGATGGGCAGCTTCATGGCGCAGGTCATGTAAGCAGAAAAAAAGCGCAAAAATACCGGAGAGAAGGCAAAGCCTCCTCTCCGGTACTCTTTTGCTCTTTCCGCACATTTTCGCGTGTGGGTCACGGTGTGGGTCAGGCAGTTGACCCACATTTTGACCCACACCATTTCCGGCGTTTTTGCAACAAAAAAGCATCGAAAACCGAAGTTTTCGGTGCTTTTTGGAGCTGGTGGTGTGACTCGAACACATGACCTGCTGATTACGAATCAGCTGCTCTACCGACTGAGCTACACCAGCGCATTCGTTCAAATGCAAATGGAAGTATAGCACAAAGATTTTTTCGCGTCAAGCGATTTTTCAAACTTTTTGAAAGCGGCGGCTTTGCCGCCGCTTTTTCATTCTTTCCGCCGTCTGCGGCGGATGCGGTTGATGTGGCGCTCGAAGTCGCCGCTGCCGATGAGCTCGGCGAGCACATACTGCTCGAAGACCGGCACCGTGCAGGAATAGAATCCCACCTCGCGCCGAAACTGCTCGGAAAGCACGGGCGGCAGCACCATGTAGCCCACGCGCATCGACGGCGCGATGGTCTTGGAGAACGTATTCATGTAGATGACCGAGCGCTCGGGTTCGAGGGCGAAGAGCGTATCCTCGCTCTTGCTCGACACGCTGAATTCCGAATCGAAGTCGTCCTCGACGATGTAGCCGCCGCGCTCCTCCGCCCAGCGGAGATATTCGCGGCGTTTGCCCGCGCTGGCGGTCACCTGGCTCGGAAAGCTGTGGAACGGCGTGACATGCAGCACCGTCGCGCTCGCGCGGGTGAGCTCATCGGAGCGGATGCCGTCGCTGCCGAGGCGCAGCATCTCGCACGTGACGCCGTGCGCCTGATACACCCTGCGGATCTTGTCGTAAGACGGGTCTTCGAGCGCAAACACGCGCTCGCGCCCCAAAAGCTGCACGATGAGTCCGTAGAGGTATTCCGCGCCCGAGCCGATCACGATCTGTCCCGGCTGGACGCTGATGCCGCGCGAGCGGGAGAGATACGCCGCAATGGTGCCGCGCAGCTCGGCGCAGCCGTTGTTCGGCGACTTGACGAGAATACTCTCGCCGTACTCGCTGAGTACACGCCGCATCGTCTTGGCGAGCGACGGGAATGGAAATTCATCCTCCGTGCCGTGGGAAACGGTCATGCGGCGCTCGGTCTCCGTCTCGGAGACCGGGAAGCAGTCCGCCGCGGCGAAGCTCACGAAAAAGCCGCTGCGCTCGCGGGATTCCAAATACCCCTCGTCGCATAGGATCGCCAGCGCATGCTCGACCGTGATGACACTCACGCCTGTCTCTGTTGCGATCAGGCGCTTGCTGGGCATTTTCGTTCCCAGCGGGTAAACACCGCTGACGATGTCGCGCCGCAGCTGGTGATAGAGCTGCAAATACGCGCTCTGCGCGGCGGTTTTGTCGATGTGATAGTGCATAGAGCTTACTGCTTCTCGTCCGGCGCGGTAGGCTCAGCGGCGGCTTCTTCCGCCTCCGTCGTCTGCTGCACACGCTTGACAAACAGATTCGACCCGTCGGCCTTTTTGACCTTGAACTGATAGACGAGGATCCCTGCGCACACGAGCACCATCACGAGCGACAACGCCTGCGACACGCGGATGCGCTGACCAAACAGCGTCCAGTGGAAAAGATACAGACTGTCGGTGCGCAGCCCCTCGATCCAGAAACGGCCGAGACCATACCAGATAAAGTAAAAGCAGGTGTTCTCCCCGTCGAAGCGGCGGGCGCGGGACACAACAAAATAGAGCAGCAGCAGACCGATCACATTCCACAGGCTCTCATAAAGAAACGTAGGGTGTACGTCCATATACGTCGTGGCCGACGTCCAGAGCCGCATGCGCCAGGGAAGCTCCGTCACCGCGCCGAAGGCCTCTCTATTCATAAAGTTGCCCCAACGGCCGATGGCCTGGCCGATGAAAAGGCCCTGCACGCAGCAATCCGTCAGCGCCCAGAACGAAAGCTTTTTGCAGCGGCTCAGGATATACGCCGTCAATAAGCCCGCAATGACGCCGCCGTAGATGGCAAGGCCGCCGTCCCAGATGCGGTAGGTCGACGACCAGTTGATTGATCCGTCGCTGTTGCGAAACAGGTCAAGGTAAAAGAGCACATAGTAAATGCGCGCACCGATGATGGAAAACGGGATGGCCCAGAGTACCGTGTCGATGACATTGTCCTCGGTCAGGCCGTATTTGTGCGCCTGCTTCATGCAGAAATAGAGTCCCAGCAGCATGCCCACGGCGATGATGATGCCGTACCAGTAGATGCCGTTGCCGATGTTCAATGCCTTGGACGGCACGGTGAACTGCCAGTCGCCGAAAAGGCCCGGAAAGCTGATGGGCGCATTGGAAAAGCTCATGGGATCGTTATCCTTCTTTCTTGGGTTCGATGATGGAGATGGCGCGGCGGCTGTCCGTCAGGTTTTCGCGCAGGAAGCGCTCGACATCCGCTTTTCCGATGCTCGCGTACGCCTCGGGGAACCGGAGCGCATCGAAGCCGCGGAAGTAGCCGTCCGCCATGGAGATGGCGATATTTTCAAACGAGTTGAGCGCGCGCAGCGTCGTGCCGAAGCTCGCGCGGCGGATCTGCTCGAAAAAGTCAGGGTCGATGCCCTCGCGCGCGAGGCGCTGCGCCTCTTCCAAGATCGCGTCGCTCACCTGCTGCGGCTGCCCGCTCTCGCCGCCGGCGCACAGCACCGCGACGCCCGGCAGCTGGTCAAAGCCGCCGCCAAAGCTCGAATTGATGAGTCCCTCGTCATAAAGTCGCTGGTAGAGCGGCGACGAATCGCCGAGCAGCACGTCGCTCGCCATCTCGCCGATGAGCGACTGGCGCAGGAGGTCGCCCTCGTTCGTCTCGCACTTAAAGCCGACCAAAAACTGCGGCAGCGCGACCTCCATCTGCGTGACGGTCTCGTGCTGTGCAGCCGCGCCGTCCTCTTCCTCGCCGTAGCAGCGCGCGATCTCCTCGCCGCGCTCGCGGGGCAAGACCTCCTCGGCCAGCGCGATCACCGCGTGGGGATCGACGTTGCCTACAACGCACAGCGCCATATTGGACGGACAGTAGAACGCGTGGTGGCAGTCGTACAGCGTTTCCGCCGTGATGCCCGCGATGCTCTCGACCGTGCCGGCGATGGGCACGCGCGCGGGCGACGAGCGGTACAGGCAGGCAAGGAGCCTTTCGTAGACCTGCCAGTCGGGCGAATCCTCGACCATGCGGATCTCCTGAGAGATGATGCCGCGTTCCTTTTCCACGCTTTCGTCCGTAAAGTACGGAACGGAAACAAACGAGAGCAGGATGCGCAGGTTTTCTTCAAAATGCTCGGTGCAGTCAAAGTAATAGCCCGTCATCGCGTTGGAGGTAAAGGCGTTCGGCTCTGCGCCGTTTTGCGAGAGTACCTGTAGGGCGTTGCCGTCCTTCGTGTCGAACATCTTGTGCTCCAAATAGTGCGCGATGCCCGCGGGCGTGTCGCACTTTTCGCCGTTTCGGATGAACTGCATGTCCATCCCACCGTAGCGCGTGGCGAAAAAGGCGTATTTTTTGCGGTGCTGGGGCTTGGGGACGATGAATATCTTCAAGCCGTTCGGCAGCGTCTTTTCCAGGACCGTTTCCCCGATGCGGGGGTAGCTTTTCTCATTCATCCTTGCTGTCCTCCCCTGTCAGGAAATACACCGTGTCAAGCGTCATGCTCTGCGCGGCCTCGGCGATGCGCTCGTTCGTCACGGCGCGCAGCGCCGCGATGAGCTCATCCGCCGTCTCGCGGATGCCCGTGGCCGCCTGACCGAGGGCGTTTTCCTCCATGCGGCCCGCGCTGTCGCCGCGCGATTCGAGCGACGCGATCAGGCACGCTCTCGCGCCCTCGACCTCCCATTCCTCAAATTCGCCGCGCTGCACGCTTGCAAGCTGGGCAAGAATTTCACGCTTGGCGGTCTCCACATCCCTGCACTCAATGCCGGACGAGACCGTCACGATGCCCTTGGAGCGGTGATAGGCGGAAGAAGCATAATAGCAGAGGGACAGCTTTTCACGCACGTTCAAAAAGAGCTTGGAATTGCTGTACCCGCCGAAAATCAAATTTGCCAGCATCATCGCAGGCGCGTCGTTCGTCGACGCGCGCCAGCCCATCGAGAGCTTTCCCTGCGTCACATCCATGCGCTCGGTGATCTCGCGCGGCGTCTCCGGCGCACTCTTCTTTTCCGCGATGACCGGCGGCACGACACGCCCGCGCTGAAGCGGCGCAAACGCGAGGGAGATGGCCTCCTCCACGCGCTCGCGCTCGGCGCTGCCGCAGTAGAAGAGCTCCAAGTGCGCGGTGGAGAGTAACTCCTGATAGTAGCGGAAGAGCGTCTGGTTCGTGATCTTCTCAACGCGCGCGATGGAGCCGAACTTGTCCACCCCGTAGCGCTCGCCGCGGCACATCTCCTGAAGTAAGCGCAGGTCCGCGTAGTCGCGCTTGTCGTTGATGATGCCGCGGATGGCGTCGATGAGGTTCTGCTTCTCGCTTTCGACATAGTCGTTCAGGAAGCGGCCGTTGCGCGTCACAGGGTCGAGCAGCAGCTCGCCCAAGAGGTCGCACATCGGCTCGAGCAGCTTTTCTCCACCTGGGACAAATTCCTCGTCGATGAAGCTCGCGGCAAAGCCGATGCACTGGTTTTCACCCTTCTTGCGCACCGTGCAGCCGATGGACGAGCCGTAGAGCAGGTCGAGCGCGGTGGAAAGTGAGCGCATATCGGGGTGCGGCATCGTGCCGCGGCGCAGCACGCTCGGCAGCAGCGCGCCAAAGCTCGCCGTTTTTTCGTTGATCGGCGTGATGAGCTGCACGCTCAGCGTCCCCGTTTTGAATTTATCCGAGCGCACATAGTCGAGGTTCACCTCGGGTGCGATCTCAAGTCTGACCGGTTCCATCACGGATTCCTCCTGTGGTCATTTTTCAGAATTTGTCCTTAGGATACCACGAAACTGTGAACAATTCCACTCTTTTCTGCTTACACCGCACTTTCCGGCGCAAAAACGGAAGAATTTTCTGCTCGCATGACGTTTTTCTTGCGATTTTTCCTTGACAATTTTGATAAAATCATGTAAACTGATTCATGTTGTAAAGGTATAAAACTTTACATAAGAATCTGCACAAGGAGGAACTTCCCGTGAAAAACCAGACCTTTCGTATGACGATGCTCTTCGACTTTTATGGGGAGCTTCTCACCGACCGCCAGAAGGAATTCTACGATCTCTACTATAATGAGGACCTGTCGCTCTCCGAAATTGCCGAGAACTACGGCATCTCCCGTCAGGGCGTGCGCGACGTCATCGTGCGCGCGGAGAACTACATGACCGAGATTGAAGACAAGACGGGGCTCATCAAGCGCTTCATGCAGCTTCAGCCCCACGTGGAAAAGATCACGGACGCGGCCGAGCAGATCAAGCAGCTCAACTTCCGCCGGTATGAGGACCGCCAGCTCGAAGAGCTTGCCGGCGTGATCGAGGCCGAGGCGGCGGCACTCAAGGAGTAATACATCCATGGCATTTGAAGGACTGAGCGAAAAGCTCAACGCCACATTCAAACACCTGCGCGGCAAGGGCCGCCTGAGCGAAGAGGACATCAAGCTCGCAATGCGCGAGGTGCGCCTGGCGCTCCTCGAAGCAGACGTGAGCTACAAGGTCGTCAAGGACTTTGTCAAAACCGTCTCTGAGCGCGCCGTCGGCGCCGAGGTGCTCGACAGCCTGACCCCTGCCCAGCAGGTCATCAAGATCGTCAGCGAAGAGCTCACCGCGCTCATGGGCGGTGCCAATGCGAAGCTGACCTTCGCCTCCAAGCCGCCGACGGTCGTCATGATGGTCGGCTTACAGGGTGCCGGTAAGACGACGAACGTCGCCAAGCTCGCGGGCTACTTCCGCAAGCAGGGCCACCGTCCGCTGCTCACCGCGTGCGACGTGTACCGTCCCGCGGCCATCACGCAGCTGCAGGTCGTCGGCAAGCAATTAAATATCCCCGTTTTTGAAATGGGTCAGATCGACCCCGTTCAGATCGCGCAGGAGGCCGTCAAGTACGCCGGTGACCACGGCAACGACATGGTCTTCCTCGATACCGCAGGCCGCCTGCACATCGACGAAGCGCTGATGGACGAGCTCAAGCGCATCAAGGCCGCCGTCAAGCCGACCGAGATCCTGCTCGTCGTTGACGCGATGACCGGTCAGGACGCCGTGAACGCCGCCACCGCCTTTGATGAGGCACTCGGCATCGACGGCGTCGTGCTCACGAAGCTCGACGGCGACGCTCGCGGCGGCGCAGCCCTCTCGATCCGCGCGGCGACCGGCAAGCCCATCAAGTTCATGGGCACGGGCGAAAAGCTTGACATGATCGAGCCCTTCCACCCCGACCGCATGGCGCAGCGCATCCTCGGCATGGGCGACGTGCTGTCGTTCATCGAGCGCGCCGAGCAGAGCATCGACGAGGAGAAAGCGAAAAAGCTCGAAGAAAAGCTCAAGAAGAACCGCTTCACCCTCTCTGATTATTACGACCAGCTCGTCCAGCTCAAGAGCATGGGCAGCTTTGAACAGCTCGCGGGCATGATGCCCGGCCAGCTCGGCAAGCAGATGGCAAACGCCGAGCTTGACCCCAAGATGATGGCGCACACCGAGGCGATCATCCTCTCGATGACGCCCTACGAGCGCGAGAATCCCGCGGTGCTCGGTGCCAGCCGCAAAAAGCGTATCGCTGCCGGCTGCGGACTCGAGGTCGTGGATGTCAATCGCCTGCTCAAGCAGTTTGAGATGACGCAGAGCATGATCAAGCAGGTCACGCGCGGCGGCAAGATGCCAAAGGGCATGGGCGGCTTCGGCGGCGGCCGGATGCGCGGTTTCGGGCGCAAAAAACGCTTCAAGTAATTTCCGTTGATAAGTGCACAAGCATTTCATCATAATACAAAATCATTTACATTATTTTTGGAGGTAGTAACCATGGTTAAAATTCGTCTGCGCAGAATGGGCGCCAAGAAGGCTCCTTTCTATCGTGTTGTCGTCGCTGATTCCCGTTATCCCCGCGACGGCCGCTTCATCGAAGAAATCGGCACCTACAATCCCTGCGTCTCCCCCGCCGAGATCAAGATCGACGCTGAGCGCGCTCAGGAGTGGATCAAGACCGGCGCTCAGCCCACCGACACGGTCCGTGCGCTGCTGAAGAAAGTCAACGCGCTGTAAGACCCGGGGTGCAAGAAATGAAAGACTTGCTGCTCTACATCGCCCGCAGCCTTGTTGAGCATCCCGATGACGTCACCGTCACGGAGAAGCAGGGCGCGGACGAGCTTACGTTGGAGCTGCGCGTCGCACCTGACGATATGGGCAAGGTCATCGGCCGTCAGGGCCGCATTGCCAAGGAGATCCGCACGGTCGTCCGTTCCTATGCTCAGCGCACCGGCGTAAAGGTGTCTGTCGACATCGTAGACTGAACTGCAAAAAACGTTCCCGAGAAGCTCTCGGGAACGTTTTTTATTCTTGCCATCCCCCGCCGATTCCGCTATACTGGAGGGATAGAACAAAACAAAGGAGCATGACAATGGGTCTCTTTTCCAAAAAGAGCGCGCCGCAGCCGAGCGCGCGCCCGGAATATATCGAAGTCGGCCAGATCGTGAACACGCACGGCGTGCGCGGCGAGGTCAAAGTACAGCCCTGGGACGTAAGTCCCGAGCTTCTGTGCGGGTTCAAAACGTTCTACATGGACGGCGCACCCTTCCGCCCGACGAGCAAGCGCGTGCAGGGCGACATGGTGCTCATGAAGCTGCCCGAGGTTGACGACATGGATGCTGCCGCCGCGCTCAAGCGCAAGGTGCTCTCCATCCGCCGCAATGATGTCCAGCTCAAGCCCGGCGAGCACTTCGACGCCGAGATCATCGGCATGAACGTCTACAACTACTTCCCCCACACGTATATCGGCACGGTGGTGGACGTGCTCTCCTACCCCGCCCACAAGCTCTACAAGGTCAAGGGCGAGGAGAAGACCTATCTCATCCCCGCTGTGAAGGATATCTTCATCACGGACATCGACGAGGAATCGCGCGAGATCAGCGTGCACATGATCGAGGGGTTAGAGACCGATGAGGATTGATATTTTAACACTCTTCCCCGCTTCGGTCGACGCGATGATGAACGTCAGCATCCTCGGCCGCGCGCAGGAGCGCGGCTACATCACGATCAAGACACATCAGATCCGCGACTACACGACGAACAAGCAGATGCAGGTCGACGACTACCCCTACGGCGGCGGGCGCGGCGCGGTGATGCAGGCAGACCCCCTGTACCGCTGCTGGGCGCATGTGTGCGAGGAGGCTGGCAGCCGCGGGCATACGATCTCCCTCTCCCCCTGCGGGCGCACGTTCACACAGAGCGTGGCGCGCGAGCTGAAGGATAAGTATGACCACCTCATTTTAGTCTGCGGCCACTACGAGGGCATCGACCAGCGCTTTATCGACGAGTGCGTGGACGAAGAGCTCTCGATGGGCGACTTCGTCGTCACGGGCGGCGAAATTCCCGCCATGGCCGTGACGGACGCCATCTGCCGCATGGTCCCGGGCGTGCTGCCCGAGGAGGAATGCTTCACCGAGGAATCGCACTGGGCAGGGCTTTTGGAATATCCGCAGTATTCCCGTCCCGACGAGTGGCACGGCCGCCGCGTGCCGGACGTGCTGCTCTCCGGCCACCACGAAAACGTGGCCAAATGGCGCAAAAAAGAGAGCTACAAGCGCACAATGCTCCGCCGCCCTGACATGTGGGCACAGTTCGACGAAAAGCAGCTCAAAACAAAGAGCGAGAAAAAAGTCCTCGCTGAAGCCAAAGCCGAAGCAGAAGTCATTCTCGCCGCCGAGGCGGAGAAGGCTGAGAACGCCGCAGAATCGCCAGTCGAATAAAAAGCCTCGCAGAGTTTCGTGCTGCGCACAGCACGAAATAAAATCAAATTCGTTTTCTGCCGCGACATGTGCGTGGCAGAAAACACTTTGCGCGAAGTGAGTGTCGAATTGTCCGCTTTTAAGCGGACAACCGAGGCACAGAATGCAGCGAAACCTTCTCAAAAAAGTGGCAAAGCCACTTTTTTGAATACATAAAGAAAGCGGAACAGCCTAAGCTGTTCCGCTTTCTTTATGTACTTTTACGCGATGCGCTTCGCGCCGACGTAGCGGGAAGCATAGTAGCTCGCGGACAGGCTGTCGATCGTGATCTTGCCGACGCTGTAGCGCGCGTGGATGATCTGACCGTTGCCGATGTAGATGCCGACATGGCCGATGGCGTGTGAGGAATCCGAGAAGAACACCAGATCACCGGGCTGCAAGTCGGATTTGGCGACGGCGTAGCCGCAGTTCTTATACTGGGCGGTCGCCGAGTGCGGCAGGGAGTAGCCGAGCTGCGCGTAGAGATACATCGTGAAGCCCGAGCAGTCAAAGCCGTTGGGGGACGCGCCGCCGGAGCGGTAGCGCGTGCCGAGGAAGGGCATCGCCATGGAGACGACCTTCGCGCCCACCGTGCCGTCGAGGTCGGCAGGATCGCGCAGATATTCACCGAGCAGCCAGCCGGTCGTGGAGTCGAACGTGACCTGATACCAGCCGTTCGACTCACCGACGACGGTGACCTGCTTGCCGCTGACCACCTGCGTGATCTTGTCGTAATTTGTGCCGGGGCCCGTGCGCACGTTGATCGTGCCGCCCGTGACGACCATGGAGACGGTCTCGGTCTCGCTCACGTCTTCCTTGGCGTCAGCCTTATCTTCAAGCTCTGCCTGCATTTCATCGAGCTTGGCGAGCTCTTCTTCGTTCGCGCTCTCGGTCTGAACGGATTCCGTCAGCACGGTCACGCGGTCAACAAGGTTGCGGATCGAACCGTCGTAAGCGGCCTGCGCCGAAGAGAGCGGCGCGAGCAGGCTGACGGAGAGAATGCCCGAAAGCAGGAACGATAAGCATCGTGAATGGTTTCTCATAGCGGAGTCATCCTTTCGTGAATAAAATCAGGGGGCTGCGCGGCGGCTATTTACATCTTGCCGCTCAGCGCGCGTTCAAGCCAGATGGAGGCAAATTCCATCGCCTCGCCAAGGCTTCCTTTTTCCGTCGAGCGGACCACACGGTCGCGCGAACGGAGGCTTGCGTCCGTCATCTGCAACTGAATGGAAACGCGCTTGGCAAGCGTGATATCCTTGAGCGGCGTGGTATCCAACACCTGCATCATCACGATATATTTATCCGCCATCGAGCCGTAGTAGATGAGATTATCCACACGGCGCAGCGGGTGTCCGCGGTAAACGAGACCTTCCGTAGCTTCTGCCATCTGACTCACTCCTGTCCTTGTAACCAATTTGTAACTTTGTAACCGTTTTGTAACTTTTTGCAGTATAGCATTTTTTGCCCCCCTTGTCAATAAAAGTGGGGTGAAAAAATGCAACAAACCCTCGGAGGCCGCGTTCACGGTCTCCGAGGGTCGTTATTCTGACGCTTTTCGCTTACTTTCCGAGGTAGCTGCGCACAAGCGTTTGCAGCAGCTCGTCGCGATCCAGCTTGCGGATCAGCGTGCGGGCGTTGTTATGGTTCGTGATATAGGTGGGGTCCTCCGACAGGATGTAGCCCACGATCTGGTTGATGGGATTATAGCCCTTATCCTCCAGCGCGGCATAAACGGTGGTCAGAATATGACGGATCTCAGCGTCCTTTTCCTGCGCAACATTAAACTTTCGGGTAAATTCTTCCATTGGGAGAGCCCCTCCTTTCCATGCAGACAGTATAGCAACGCAATTTCAAAAAGTAAAGAGAGCGTTGTCAACTGTAACCAAATCGTAATGTTTCCTTAAGGAATTCTCAGCGGAGCACCGCGTTGTGGTCGGCCTTGAGCGCTGCGAGGATGGACTGGACGTCCTCATCTGCCTCTTCGCCGGTCAGGCTGCGGTCATCCGCGCGCAGAACGAGGTTGAACGCCACGCTCTTCTTGCCGATGGCCACGCCGGGGCCGCGGTAACTCTGGAACAGCGACACATCCTTGAGAAGGCCCTTCGCGCCGCGGCGGATGCTCTCTTCGAGCGCGCCGACCGTGACGGCCTCGTCGCACACGACGGCGATGTCGCGCGTGACGGCGGGGAACTTCGGAAGCGGCTGGTAGACAGGGATGTCGCCGCGCTTTTCATACATCGCATCGAAGCTCAGCTCTGCGGTGTAGACCTCGGTGTCCATGCCGTAGTTCGCCGCGACGAGCGGGTGGATCTGACCGAACACGCCGAGGTATATCTCGCCCGCATACACTTTCGCGCAGCGGCCGGGGTGATAAGAATCATTGTCGGTACAGGCGACGTACTTGACATCCGTGATGCGCAGCTCGTGCAGCAGCGTCTCGATGCCGCCCTTGAAGGAGAAGAAGTCCACGCCGTCGCCGTAAGCGCCAAGGGAGAGGTACTTCGGCTCGTCAGCAAGGCCATCCTCGCGCGGCAGGTAAATTTTGCCGAGCTCATAGAGGCGGGCGGACTTGTTGCGGTAGCTGTGGTTGCGGGCAATGATCTCGAGCATGCTCGGCAGGATCGTCGTGCGCATGATGGAGGTATCCTCACCCAAGGGATTCAAAATCTTCAGGCTCTTGCGCAGCGAGGAATCCTTCGGCATGCGGATCTTATCGTAATAGGTCGGGCTGATGAAGGAATAGGTGATGATCTCATCGTAGCCCAGCGCGCGCACAGCGCCGCCGATGGCGCGGTCGAAGCGCTGCTGCTCGCTAAAGCCGCCGCGCGTGGTCTCGCCGCGCATGAGCGTGCAGGGAATCTTATTGTATCCGTAGAAGCGCGCGACCTCTTCGGCAATGTCGCTGTAATGCTCGACGTCGCCGCGCCAGGACGGCACATAGATGTCGTCGCCATTCAGGATAAAGCCGAGGGAGACAAGAATTTCGCGCATCAGGTCTTCGCTGAGTTCCGTGCCGAGCAGGGCGTTGATCTTGTCGGGTTCGAGCTTGACGACCGTGGGGGCCTTTTCCTTGGCGACCACGTCCATCACGCCGTCGACGACCTCGCCGCAGCCGAGCAGCTCCACGAGCTCGCAGGCGCGCTCGACGGCCTTGATGGTGTTCATCATGTCGAGGCCCTTTTCATAGCGGGAGGAGGCGTCGGTGCGCATGCCGAGGGCGCTGGCCGTGCGACGCACGGAAACGCCGTTGAAGTTAGCGGACTCAAAGAGCACCATCGCCGTGTCGCCGACGATCTCGCTGTTCGCGCCGCCCATGACGCCCGCGACGCAGACGGGCTTGTGCTCGTCGCAGATGCAGAGCATGTTCGGTGTCAGCTTGCGCTCGTTGCCGTCGAGCGTCTGGATGGTCTCGCCCTCGCGCGCGGTGCGCACGATGATGTGGCCGCCTTCGACGCAGCTGAAGTCAAAGGCGTGCATCGGCTGGCCGTATTCGAGCATCACATAGTTCGTGATATCGACGATGTTGTTGATGGGGCGCACGCCGCTGTTGCGCAATCTCTCGCGCATCCAGCGCGGAGACGGAGCGATCTTGACGTTTTTCACCATGCGCGCGGTGTAGCGCGGGCAGAGGTCGCCGTCCTCAATGTCGATGTCGACAAGGTCGGCGATGCTGCCGCCGCAGCCGTGCGGCTCGGGCGTGTGCAGCTTAAAGGGGCGCTTGAACGTCGCGCTCGCCTCGCGGGCAAGGCCGATGACGGAAAGGCAGTCGGGGCGGTTCGGCGTGATCTCAAACTCGACGATGGAATCGTCAAAGCCGAGGATGTGTGCCATGTTGAGGCCCGGCTCGGCGTCCTCTTCCTGTAAGACAAAGATACCGTCGGCGATGCAGTGAGGGAACTCCTTCTGCTCGGCGTGCAGGTCTTCGAGCGTGCAGATCGTGTCGCTCTTCGTGTTGTACGCGACAAGGTCGCCCTCGTGAAGGTTGGAGCAGCGCGTACCGGGCACAGCGGTTGCATTGCCGAGGTCGAGGCAGGTGTGGAACGTGCCGTCGCCCAGCGGGGCGCACTCAAGCACCTTGGCGGCAACCACAGGGCCGTAGACCTTGTCGCCGGGCTTGATGTCGGCGGGAATGGAGGGCTTATCCTTGTCGATGGGGTGATAGTCGTTCAGAATGGCGGCAGGCGTGATAGCGGCATAGGGAAAGTCGTGCTCCGCCGTCATGCCAAGCTCCTTGAGCGAGCAGAGCATACCGTCGGACTCGACGCCGCGCAGCGCGCCCTTTTCGATCTTGATGCCGCCGGGCAGATATGCGCCGGAAAGCGCAGCGGGAACATAGTCGCCCACATGGATGTTCCACGCGCCGGTGACGATCTGCACGGGCTCAGCCTGACCGACGTCGATCTGGCAGACCCACATGTGGTCGGAGTTTTCATGGCGCTTCATCTCGAGAATTTTGCCGACGACCACGTTCTTGAGGTTCTCGTCGGGACGCTCGATGGTCTCGACCTTCGAGCCGGAGAGCGTCATCTCGTCGTTGAATTCCTTATCGGTGATATCCTTGAGGTCAACGAATTCGTTGAGCCAATTTCTGCTTAAAATCATTTCTTCGCTCTCCTTTCTTAAAACTGCTCCAAAAATCTCACATCGTTCTCAAAGATCAAACGCAGGTCGCTGATCTTGAAGTGGCCGAGCGCCAGACGCTCAAGGCCCATGCCGAATGCCCAGCCGGAATAGACCGTGGAGTCGATGCCGCAGCCCTCGAGGACCTTCGGGTGGATCATGCCGGCGCCGAGCACCTCGATCCAGCCCTCGCCCTTGCAGGTGGGGCAGCCTGCGCCGTGGCACTTGTGGCACTGAATGTCCATTTCGCAGCTCGGCTCGGTGAACGGGAAGTGATGGGGGCGGAAGCGCGTGACCGTGTGCTCGCCGTAGAGCTGGCGCACGACCTCGTTGAGCGTGCCCTTGAGGTCCGCCATCGTAATGCCCTTGTCGATGGCCATGCCCTCGATCTGGTGGAACATGGGCGAGTGCGTGGCGTCGACCTCGTCCTTGCGGTACACGCGGCCGGGGGCGAGAATGCGGATGGGCAGCTCGCGCGTCTCCATCGCGTGGATCTGCATCGGAGAGGTCTGCGTGCGCAGAAGGATCGAGCTGTCCTCGGTGAAGTAGAACGTGTCGCTCCACTCGCGGGCGGGATGGCCCTCCTCGACGTTGAGCTTCGTGAAGTTGTACTCGGCAAGTTCGACCTCGCGGTCTTCGAGAATTTCAAAGCCCATGCCGACGAAGATGTCCTTGATCTCGTCGAGCACCTGATACATCGGGTGCTTCACGCCGATCTTTTCCTGCTTGCCGGGGATGGTCACATCCACGGCCTCGGACTTGAGCTTGAGCTCCATAGCCTTGTCGGCGAGCTCTTTCGTCTTTTCCTCGATATTCGCTTCGAGCTTGGCGCGCACGTCGTTGGCGAGCTGCCCGATCACGGGGCGCTCTTCGGCGCTGAGCTTGCCCATCTGCTTCAAAACGGCGGTCAGCTCCCCCTTTTTGCCAAGGTAGCGGACGCGCAGTGCTTCGAGGTCCTCCGCCTTGCCAGCGTCGGAGATCGCATCGAGCGCCGCCTTGCGGATCGCTTCCAGTTGTTCTTTCATATCATTTCTCCTTTTCAGGTAAAAATTTGCAGAATTTCAAAAATCGGCGGCAGGGGCAAAAAAATAGCCTTTCCTCCCGACACTCTCGGGACGAAAGACTTTCTTCCGCGGTACCACCCTGATTCGCGCCCAAAGGCGCGCGCTCGTTGCCCGTAACGGGGGCTGACCGGCCGCGCATTTCCTCGCGGCTGCTCGGGGGCGAACCAAGCGACATCCCGCAGACCGGCTTCCAGCCGCCGACCGGTCCTCTCTACGCGGAACAAACACGCTATTTTCCCTTTCACAGCATTTGTCTAAGTGGTACTTATATCACAGAAAAAAGGAACTTGCAAGTGGGAATTTGCCCCTTGCCGGCAAAAAAGCGGCAAAAGCGCAAAATATCGCGCATTTTCCTCTGCGCACTCCCCTTTTCCTGCCCAAAACGCGGAAAAACCGCACTTTACAACGTGCAAAAACGTGATATACTATAGTAGTTGTTTACAAACCCACCGTGGCTGCTCTCGCAGCCGGATAAGGAGAACGATCATGGACGAAAGAAAGCGTCTTTACAAGTCCCGCAACAACAAGATGATCTGCGGCGTCTGCGCAGGCATCGCAGACTACTTCAACATTGACCCGTCGATCGTGCGCGTGCTCTGGGCGGTCCTCGCTCTGGCCGCCGGCACCGGCGTGCTCGCCTATATTGCCTGCGCGATCATCCTGCCCGAGGGCGACACCGAGGTCTGACCGCTTGACAATCCGCGCAAAAAAGATATACTAAATCCTGTTTGCCGCGTGAAACGGCAGAAAAAGATGTAAAACGCGAAGGGAGCTTCCTTTTATGGCGACTTATCCGATGCATGTCGCAGGTCTTGACCGCGACTTTCCCATCTGCAAGGTAACGGACGATCTTTATATCGGTGCTTTCATCATGTTCGGCGACGCGGAGCTGACCGTGCGCTGCGCAGAAGAGCTCTTGAAGCTCGCCGATGGCATCGACTACGATTACCTCTTCACCGCTGAGGCAAAGTCCATCCCCCTCATCCACGAGATGGCGCGCCAGAGCGGCGCGAAAAAGTATTTTATCGCGCGCAAGGGCCCCAAGGTCTACATGCCCGACCCCATTTCCGTGGAGGACAAGTCCATCACCACCGTCGCCCAGCAGAAGCTTTTCCTCGGCTCTGACGATGCGGACCTCATCCGCGGCAAGAAGATTTTGCTCGTCGACGATGTCATCTCCACGGGCGGCTCGCTCAAGGCGATGGAAGCACTCGTCGAAAAGGCGGGCGGCACCGTTACGGGCCGCATGGCCGTTCTCGCCGAGGGCGGCGCAGCCGACCGCAAGGACATCCTGTTTCTTGAAAAGCTGCCCGTCTTCAACGCCGACGGCAGCGTGAAGTAAAAAGATTCAATCACAGAAGCGCAAAGCGCCTTTCAAAGAGCTTTCTTTGAAAGGCGCTTTCTCTGTTATTCGGTGATCTCCTCGCAGACCGTCGGCGATGTAGGCCTTGCTTCGGCCTCCGGCGCTGTTCTTAGTCCGCTCAAACCGCGGCGGCAGAGCACGCAGCCCGCCGCGCATACGGCGGCCATAACGGCAAGGAACTGCCACTTCTCCGCAAAACCGCCCAAAAGCCCCAGTGGGTCGTTCATTGCGTTGAACGCAGCGTGCGCGGCGATCGTGGGCAGGATGCTCCCCGTGCGATAGCGAATATAGCCGAAAAGCAGGCCCATGAGAAACGCGTAGCCGATCTGCACCGGCGTTCCGTGGATGAATCCAAAGAGTACCGCTTGCAGTACAATTGCGATCCACACCGGCATGGCCCGTTCCAGCCGCGACTGGATGACGCCGCGGAACACAAGCTCCTCCGCAAGCGGCGCGCCGGCCACCACGGCAAGCGCCGGGATCAGCCCCGTCTCTGTGCTCAGGCGCATGGCTTTTCCATATTCCTCCATCCAGCTTTCCGGCAGCAGGGCAAGCACCAGACTGACCAGCACATAGAGGCCGACCGCGCCGAAGGCGCAGAAGCCCACCGTCCAGCCCGAGCAGTGACGAAGGCCCGCCGCCTCGGATAGCGGCTTTTTCCGCAGCAGGAACCACAGCAGCAGTACCGCGGCGATGATCAGACACGATAGCAGCGTGAGCGCCGACAGGCTGTCCAGAAGACGCTCCGCCACCGCCTGCGCCCCCTGTGCAAGGTCCGCTCCCCTATTGATCGCCGCATCGGCAGCGATACCGATCCCATAGACAAAGGGCAGCAAAACCTGCACCGCCACAAAAAAGAGCAGATACAACGCGGATCTCCCCAGCGCAGCCAAAACGCCCTTTGCGGAATAGGAATGCTCGGTTTTCATATCTTTCCCCTCCTTGTCCGGTCCTAAAATTGCCGCAGCCTCCATTTTGTGTGCGGGCCACTTCAAGCAAGCCCGGCGCAGTGAATGCCAGCGCGTTTTATTCGTCTTTTAGTTGAAAATATTCATTTATTTCTATACCGTTTGTTTAATTATACTGTATTATCAGATGCTTGTAAACAGCATTTTGTGAAAAGCAATCTTTCGGCAACAGCCTGTATTTGTCCGGTCCATCATACAGTTTATGATACAGTGAACTTCTGCGCTCTTCTCACTTTTCGTCAGTTTTACTAAAAATATTTTAGCTTTTTCTGCTGGACAAGTGCAAAAGAACGTAGTATCCTATAAAAAATAAACGAGGAAGATGGATGATTCATCCGATAAACTGGTCAAACACAACAAAATAAGGAGGAAAACGCATGGCATACCGGGAAAGCTACGCAGGAAAGATCAACCGCAAGCTGAACAAGAAGCTCCACGTCGTCGAGGTGGCCTCGGGACGGCAGAAGGCCGACCTCGTGCTCAAGAACGCGACGTATGTGAACGTCTTCTGCAACGAGCTCAGTCATGGCGACATCGCCGTGGCCGAAGGGCTGATCGCAGGCATGGGCGAGCATTACGAGGGCGCGGTCGAGATCGACATGGGCGGCAAGCTCGTGCTGCCCGGCTTTGTCGACGCGCACATCCACTTAGAGAGCGCGCTCGTTTCCCCCAAGGAATTTGCCAACGCCGTCATTCCGCACGGCACCACGACCGTCATCACCGACCCGCACGAGATCGCCAATGTCATGGGTACCGACGGCATCGAGTATATGCTGCAGGCGACGGAAGATCTGCCCGTTGACGTGCGCTTCATGCTCCCCTCCTGCGTGCCCGCAACGCCGCTCGACGAATCCGGCGCGGTGCTCGATTACCGCGCGATCGACTCGTTCTACGAGCACAACCGCGTCGAGGGTCTGGCCGAAATGATGAACTATGTCGGCGTCGCGAACGCCGACGAGCAGGTGCTCGAAAAGATCGTCGCCGCGCAGGCGCACCACAAAAAAATCGACGGCCACGCCCCCGGCCTTTCAGGCAACGACCTGAACGCCTACATCGCCGCCGGCGTCTATTCCGACCACGAGTGCAGCACCGTGGAGGATGCCATCGCCAAACTCGAGCGCGGACAGTACATCATGATCCGCGAGGGCACGGCCGCGCGCAACCTCGACGCGCTGCTCCCGCTGCTCACACCGCAGTATTACACCTACTGCATGTTCTGCACGGACGACAAGCACCCGAACGATCTTCTCGAAAAGGGCCACATCGACTACATCGTGCGCCGTGCCATCAAGGCGGGCGTCGACCCGATCATTGCCGTCAAATGCGCGAGCCACCACGCCGCGCGCTACTTCCTGCTCAACAACCGCGGCGCAATCGCACCGGGCTTTCTTGCGGACTTTGTCGTAATCGACAATTTCGACGACTTCAACATCCTCGAGGTCTACAAGAAGGGCAAGCTGATGTTCGACGGCAAGACCGTCACGCCGTTTGAAGCGCCCGAGATCGATCCGCACCTCGTCAAGCGCTCGCACGAGACGTTCCACGTTGCGCACCTTGAGGCCACGGACTTTATCGAGTCCCGCCCGCGCGCGGTGCTCGGCATGGTGCCCGGCGAGATCGTCACGACCGATGCGGGCTACGCCGAAAAGATCAGCGTTGAGGACGACATCTTGAAAATTGCCGTCATCGAGCGCCACAAGAACACGCACCACATCGGCATCGGCTACATCAAGGGCTACGGCCTCAAGTCTGGCGCGGTGGCGACATCCATCTCGCACGACAGCCACAACATCATCGTCGTCGGCGCGAACGAGGAGGACATGGCTGCGGCGGTCAACCGCGTCGTCGAGCTCGGCGGCGGCATCGTCGTGATGGACGACGGCAAGGTGCTTGGCGAGCTCCAGCTCCAGATTGCAGGCATCATGAGCGAAGCGCCGCTTATCGAGGTCAACGAGGCGCTCGAAAACGCCAAGGAGCAGGCCTTCAAGCTCGGTGTCTCGCGCGGGGTCGACCCGTTTATGACGCTCTCGTTCATGGCGCTGACCGTCATCCCGACGCTGCGCCTCACGACGCGCGGCGTGTTCGACGTCATCAATCAGCGCTACGTGTGATCTTACATTGTGAAAGGCTCCGGTGCAGTGCGCCGGAGCCTTTTTTCGAAAAGTTTTGCTTGCAAATGCTCCCTGCATCGCATATAATAATTGTTGCACCTGCCGGTGTGATGGAATTGGTAGACGTAGCGGACTCAAAATCCGCCGCTGGCGACAGCGTACCGGTTCGAGTCCGGTCACCGGCACCAAGAGCAGAGGACCTGCGCCGCAGGTCCTCTGCTCTTTTCTTTGAACGGGCAAAAGAAAATCCGGATATTAAAATTGCGGTCGTTTGGCCGGGGCAGTACCGGAGTGAGGCTTTCCTCTGCGATCCCACTGTTGCACTTGAGAAGATCTGATAAGCAGCATTGTATTCCTCGGAAAATCTACAATGCTGTGCGAGCCTGTCTGTCATCGCCTTTCAGGCCGCAATCAAAGTAAGAAAAAGCACGCCTGCCAAGCAGACGTGCTTTTCATTTTGTGTCAGGGTTTTTGGCTTTTCAGCGTCTTCCGCCAAATCCGCCTCCGCGGCCACCGCCAAATCCGCCGCTGCGACCTCCACCGAAGCCACCGCCGCGGCTGCCGCCGAAGCTGCCGCCACCGCCGAAACCGCCCCCGCGGCTGCTGCCGCCGAAGCCTCCGAAGTTTCCGCTGCCAAAGCCGCCTCCGCGGCCGCTGCTGCCGAATCCGCCGAAGGAATTACCGGAACCGCTCGAGGGCCGTCTCGGCTGCTGGGGCGGGCGGCGGTTGCCGCCGGAGGAGCCGCTGCTGTGCGGCGGTCTGGGTCCGCCCTGCGGAGGACGGGGGCCGCCCGAACGGGGCGGACGCGAGCCGCGCGGGGGACGGCGTCCCCAGAAGATGGGGTGATACATCACCGTCGGTACGCCCATGCCGGGCATCATGTAGCGGCGGCGATAGCGGCGATAACGCATGCCGTCAAGCATGATCCAGAGGACAAAGAATATGATGAGAATCATGATGAACATCACACCGTTGGCCGCCTCGTCCAGCGCCGCCTCGCTCTGCTGATACTGCTGGCTCAGCTCCACATGGAGCGCGGCGCAAAGCGAGCGCACCGCGGCGTCATAATCGCCCTTCTGCACGTTATCCTCCATGCAGGAGGCAACAAAGCTCTGCGAAAGGCCGCTGAGCAGATCATAGAAATCGCCGCTGGCGACCAGATAATAGTCCTGCTGCTGTTTGGCGATGACAAGAATGGCGTCATTTGAGCCAAGCTGCATCATGTCCGCATAGTCATACGCCGTATTCTCGAGATTATCCGACGACTGCACCGTCACGACTGCCATGATGCTGCCAAACATCTTGTCCCAGTTGGCGTTGTAGAGGCCGATAGCCTCCTCAGTCTTGTCGGAAAGAACACCGGCATCATCGCGCACATACTGCGTAAAGGCCGCCGTGGAAAGCGAGGGATCGAGCTTTTCCCCGCCCTCCGGCGTAGAGACGGCGGGCGTCTTGTGCAGTCCCCACGCACTGGATGCGACGATCGCCAGGATCAGCACGACGATGGCGACGCCGCGTTTTTGAAAGAATTTCATATGCTTCTCCTATCCGGAGCGTCTCAGCTTCTCAGCTCCATGAGCTTCTGCTTCAGCTCACCTTCGATGCGGCCGAGCTCGACCTCCGCTTCCTTGCGCTTCTGCGCGCCCTCGCGCTGGATGTTCACGACCTCGTCGAGCGTGGAGACGAGCTGCTCGTTCGTGTGCTGCAGCGTCTCGATATCGACGATGCTGCGCTCGGCCTCCTTGGCCGTGGCGATGGTGCCCATCTTGAGCATGTCGGCGTTCTTCTTGAGAAGCTCGTTCGTCGTCTGCGCCACCGCGCTCTGTGCGGCCGTTGCCTGACGGCTGTGCTCCATGCCGAGCGCGAGCACCATCTGGCTCTTCCAGAGGGGGATGGTATTGACGAGCGAGGACTGGATCTTTTCGACCATCAGCGTGTCGTTGTTCTGGAGAAGTCTCGTCTGCGGGCCCATCTGGAGCGAGACCATGCGCGTGAGCTCCAAGTCGTGCAGCTTCTTTTCAAAGCGCTCGCACTTTTGCGCGTAGTCGTTATAGGCCTGCGCATCCTCGGCAAGGCCGCTGGCCTCCGCCTTTTTGCGCAGCTCCTCGAGCTCGCCGGAGCGGACCTCGGACAGACGCTTTTTGCCCGCGATGATATACATGGTCAGTTCTTTGTAGTACTTGAGGTTCAGCTCATACATCTGGTCGAGCATCGCGATGTCCTTCATCAGCGTGACCTGATGCTTTTCAAGCTCAGAAACAATGCGGTTCACGCTCGTCTCGGCCTTGCCGTACTGCGCGCGCATCAGCTCGAGCTTATCCTTCTGCTTGTGGAAAAGACCGGCAAAGCCCTTCTTCTCCTCCTGGCCGAAGCCCTTGACCTCGACGACGAGGTTCGAGAGCGTCTCGCCCACCTCGCCCAGGTCCTTGTTGCGCACGGAGGACAGTGCATTTTCCGAGAACGTCGCAACGCTCTTCTGCGCGGCCACGCCGTAGTTGAGCACAAGGTTCGTATCCGTGATGTCGATCTTTTTCGCAAAATCGTCGACGGCTTTCTTCTCCTGCTCGGTGAGCATGCTCTCATCGACCTTGACGGGCTCGACTTCCTTTTTCTCCGTCTCGGGCGCGGCGGGCGCTTCGGGCGTGAGCGTCAGCTCAGGAACGGCTTCCTGTGCCGTTTCGGTGGGATTCAGGGTCAGCTCGGGCATCATGTTGTCACTCATATCATTTTTCCTCCGTATTCTGGCTTTCCGCCTGTTCCTTTTCGTATTTTTTGATGCGCTGGATGCGGCGCAGGCACAGCAGCGTGGCCAACGCCCAGATCAGCGCGGAATAGTAAAGCGTATCCCTGTGCAGATGCAGCGCGCCGATAATGCTTGCCACACACATGATGGCAAAGATTGCACAGAAGATCGGGTCGAGCCACACGCCCTTGAGGCGCTTCATGATCCATGCGTTCACCTTGGCGTTGAACGCCATCACTTTCTTTCGCATCGCTTACTCCTTTATAGCTCGAGCTTGATGTCGTCCTGCGAGGCGGTCGCCGTGCCGGACTCGGCATGCAGCTCGCCAGTATCCTCGCTCAGGCCCTCGCGCTTCATCATGTTCTCAAGCACCGTGATATCGGCGGAAATATCCATCGCCTCGCTGCCGAAGAGCATGTCGAGCTGCTTTTCAAAAGCCGTGACGATCGTGCCCATCATACTCTCCACGCGCTGCATGGTCGCGTCGATGTTCTCGCCGCTCACGCCCTGCGCGCCCATGCGGTCATAGGCGTTCAAGAGCTTGAGGGTCGTGGGCAGGTAGTAGTCCATGAACTTGCGGATCTGCGGCAGCTTTTTGGGGTCTGCCTTGACCTGCGCGAAGATCTTCGCGCTCAAATCCTCGAGCCGGTCGATGTCGGCAGAGATCTTCGCGTCCTTGATGGAATCATTCAGACGCTTCATCTCGGAGATGGCAAGATTGCCGTCTTTGATCATCTTGTCGAGCTCGGGATTGCCGGTGGTCTCTTCCTTTTTCGGCGGGTCGGGCACCGTGACCTCGACCGTGCCGCACACGGCGTTCATAATGAAGAACACCACCCCCGACACGACCGCCACAAAGAGGAAATGCGGTACGCGGTAGAGCGGAAACAGCAGCGCATAAATGACCCATGTTCCCGCCGCGGCGTAATAGGGTACGGTGGATCTGCGTTTGACAGTTGCCAAGACGATCCCCTCCTGTTTTCATAAATATTTTGACTGATATATGATATCACATCGCATCAGCGCGGTCAAGCAAAGCAAGTGCTTGAAACATTGCAATATCGCACTTTTTACAAAAGAAGGCGGCGTCCGGTCCAGGACGCCGCCTTCTTGCAAAATACTGCGTTTTTCTTATTCGTTGCGGATAGCTTCGAGTGCCGAGATCTTGACTGCCTTGTTCGCCGGCTGATAGCCGGACACAAGGCCAACCAGCACCGAGAACACCAGCGCAAAGATGATAAGCTCGGGCTTGATGACGGAAACGCGCGTCACGTTCTCTCCGCCGATGAGCGCCTGCTTGATGAGCTCCCACGTCACTCCCCCGCCGCTGAACGCGCCGAAGGAGAATAGATTGATGCCGACGGAAATGATGAAGCTGAAAAGGAGTCCCAGCACGCCGCCGAGAAGTCCGATGCTGCCCGCCTCCATCAAAAACATCGCGCGGATATCGCGCACATAGCAGCCAAGCGCCTTCATGATGCCGATCTCCTTCGTGCGCTCGGAGATGGACATGATCATCGTGTTCGTAATGCCGATGGCCGCGACCAGAAGCGAGATCGCACCGAGGCCACCGAGCATCAACTCGATCTGGCGGGTCTGCTTGTTGAGCTCGTCGCGCATGCTCTGCATGGAATACGTACTGTAGCCCAAGTCCTTGATGGACTGCTCCACATCCGACACGGCGTCGAGGCTCTCAGCCTTGACGTTGATGCTTGAATACTCAAACTTCGTGTCGGTCTTGCCGGTCAGGTCCTGAATAAGAGCTTTGAGCGCATTGATGTCCATCATCACGCCGTCGCTCGTCTCATAGCCCTTTCCCCGGTCCTCCTTCAGCACACCGACAACCTTTAGCTCGACCTCGTAAGGCGTGGGCTCGGTGCCCGTACCGTTGTTATACGGTGTGAGTACCATGGTGATGCTCGTCTTGAGCGGGTCGAAAAACGGGTCGGGAACATTTTCGGTATCAATATTTCCGTTCTCATCCCAGACGTAACGGTCTACATAGTTTCGCCCGTCCGGCATCAGCGTATCGAAGAAGTTATAGGCAAAATACTGGCCCACGACCACCTCGTCGCTGCTCTCCGGATACCGCCCGTCCATCAGCTCAAAGCCCATGTCCTCAAGGGCGCTCGAGTCAATGCCGGCAAAATCGACCCAGTTGGCCGTGTAGCGGCCGTTGATGCCCGCCTTAAACGAAATGTCGTAATCGTCGAGGCTTGCCTTGGGCATGACGGCCTGCACGCCCGCGATCTCGTGGAAGCTCTCCACCGCCTTTTCGTCGAGCTTGGTCTGGTTCGCTTCGCCGGTATTTTGGTTGTAGCCGCGGTAGACCTCGATGATGGAGAGGTCGCCCATATTTTTGAGCATCTGGTCGTAGGACTCCTGCATGCCCGCGCCGATGGAGACCATCACGATGATGGACGTGCAGCCGATGAACACGCCCAGCACCGTCAGGATCGTGCGCCCCTTGCGCCGCGACAGGCTGTCGAAGCACATTTTCAGGATGTCTGCGAATCTCATTTGTTCTGCTCCTCAGCACCCGTGGCCGCAGTCTCTTTGCTTTCAGCCGCCGCGGCTTCCGCTGCCTCCTGCTTCTCCTCAGCGATCTCCTCTTCGTCCCACTTGTCCCACAGCGCTTGCTCGGCCTTCTGCTTGGCCTTCTTCTTGCGGATGCGCAGCACGATGAGAAGGACGATGAGCGCAGCAACCACCGCGATGATGACGTACTTCCACGGGAAGGTGTTCGCCGGCTCGGGGTCGATCATGCCGGGGTCGTCCATGCCGGGGTCGGCCGGCTCGTAGGCCATGGCCTCGACCGTCGCTTCAAAGACACGCTCTTTCGTGTTGCCGTTGGAATCCTCGTAGGTGATGACGATCTTGACCTGATTCTCGCCCTCCAGCTGCGGGGTCACGGCGAAGGCGATGGTGCCGTTCTTGCCGCCGTCGATCGTGCCGACGCGCTGATAGGCCGTCGGCGTGTCGATATCGCCGGAGATGGTCGCCTCAACGTTGTTGATGGCGCTCTTGCCCTTGTTGACATAGTCGATGGTCAGGCTCGTCTCCTCGCCGACGTAGCCGGTGTAGGCGGTCTTGGGCTCGCTCAGTTCAAAGCGGTCGGGCTGGTAAAGAGGAACGCTCAGCGACAGCGTGGCGTTGCCCGACTTTCTTGCGTTCTGGTCGACGTATTCATAGGTCACGTCGATCTTGACATCCTGCGCGCTTGCGCTGATGAGCTGCGCGGCCTTCATCGGCACGGTGACAGTCTTGCTGCCGCCCGCGGCGACGGATTCAAAGTAGAACGTGTTCGTCGAGCCATTGAGCATCAGGTCCTGTCCGCCGGTGACGGTGACCATGACGTTTTCGATCTTGATGGTCTTGCTGGTGTTCATGAACGAGAAGCTCACGTTCGTGCTCGAGCCTGCCGCGACGGACGAACCGCCGTAGTTGTACTTCGAGAGAATGACGATGGGCGTGGGGCTCGCAATGGTCTCCTCGTCCTTCGTATCCTTGGTGACGGTGGAGAGAACGTTCACGCTGCCGCTGGCGCTGCCGCCGGTGAGCTGCGTGCCATTGTCGTAGTAGAACGACAGCGTGGCGTCAATCGTCTGCATCTGGGATTCGATCTTGTCGAGCGCCTTGACCGTCACGGTGACAGCCGTGTCGCGGCCCGCGCGGATATCGTCGAGCATGTAGTCCTGACTGCCCATGATGAGAAGCGAGCCGGAGGATTTGAGCGTCAGGATGGGATCACGCATGGCGGTCGTGCCGGCGTTCTGGATGTAGACGGTGATGGTCTTCGTCTGGCCTGCGGCGATGGCCGTGGACATACCGTCAGAGTTGAAAACGGCGCGCGGCTCGGGGATCGTTTCCGGCGTCGGCTCAGGCTCCGGCTTCGGCTCGGTGTAGGGCACGCACTCGCGGATAGTCACACTGCCATTCTGGTAAGCATCTAAGTTATTCGCATCCTTATAGTAAATAGTAAACTTCAGGTTTTTGGCGTCATCACCCGTGTAGGTCAGGTCTGTAAGTCTGACCGTATAGGTCGTACCCTTTCCGTCGCCCCTCGGATAAAAGGTGCTGTTGCCCTGGAAGCTGTCGACGCCCCGAATGATTGAAATAGGGCTGTCTTCACCCTCTATGCCATCTGTGCGGTACAGGTAAAGCGTGACGGTCACCTTGTCGCCCGCCGTGATACTCGACGAACTGACATCGTAGCCCGTGATCATAAAGGCTCCGCCACTGCTGCCGTCTCCCTCACCGGCAGCATTCGCCACATTCACATTCGGCAGCAGCGCCGCGCACAGCACAAAGGCAAGGCAGAGCGAGAGCAGGGATCTTGAAATGCGTTTCATGTTCGATTTCCTCCGTTATTCGATGTAAGGTGCGGCGTCGATCTCCGCCTTGACCTGATTTTCTACGTTGCTGACAATCCTGCCGTCGATGAGCGTGACGATGCGGTCGGCATACTCGGTCATCTCCGGATCGTGAGAGACGAGCACGATCGTCTGGTGGAAGCGCTTGGCAAAGCCGCGGATCATGTGCATGACCTCTTTCGTCGTCCTTGTGTCGAGGTTGCCGGTCGGCTCGTCGGCGAACACGACCTCGGGGTGCGTGACGAATGCGCGCGCAATGCCCACGCGCTGCTGCTGTCCGCCGGACATCTGGTTTGGAAAGTGATCCATGCGGTCCTTCAGTCCCACGCGGCAGAGCATTTTCTTCGCCTCCAGCAGCCGCACGTCCGGGTCGATGCCCTTGAACATCAGCGGCATGGCCACGTTTTCCGCCGCCGTCAGCTCCGGCAGCAGGTTGTAGGACTGGAAGACAAATCCGATGTGCTTCTGCCGGAAAGCGGCGAGCTGATTTTCGTTGAGCTGTGAGATCGGCACGCCACCGATGCGCACCACGCCGCGCGTGGGCTTTTCGAGTCCCGCCAGCTGGTTGAGCAGCGTCGACTTGCCGCTGCCGGACGTGCCGAAAATGCAGCACACCTCGCCCCGCGGGATGTCGAGGTCAATATTGTGCAGTGCGACCACGTGCTCCTGCCCCATCATGTACACCTTTCGGAGCTTTCGCACCGAAATGACGGGCTTCTGGTCATTTGCCATCGCAGTTTCTCCTCAATTTTAATCTTGGATCCATTATAATCTCATCTTATGAAGAAGTCGTTACAATCAGGCGCGATTTGGTTACAAATTATTTAAGAGTTCCTTAATTCTCGCGCCGAGCCTCTTTCCTGTATTATTTAGACGGAATTTATCGAAAAATGTTTCATCCTTTTTGAAAAAAACGGCGGACTTTTTTGAAGTCCGCCGTTTTTTAAGTTCATGCCGTTTTAGTTCAGCGGCACGTCGGGCACGATGTAGACCGTCGCACTCTCGCCGCTCGTGTCGATGCCGTCGTAGAAGTCGATGGGTTCGGTCAGCTCCCTGTCCGCATAAAGCGCGAGATCCGCACTGTCGAGGAAGAGGATGCGCGTGCCATGCGCCACGCGGATCTCGCTGACGCTCCAGCCGTTCTCCCCGACGTCCCAGCCCTTCTCCGAGCCCGGCGCGGGATAGAAGTACGTCAGATCGCAGACGTCCTCCGTGCTGTCCGTCGAAAACAGAACCTCGTTCATCACATTGCGTTCTGCTTGATAAGGCTCGTCGTAGCTCCAGCGGTAGCGCGTTGTATGTAGTTTGGATACCTCGCCGCTTTCCTTTTTGATGTAGTCGGTCACCGACGCTTCCAACACCTCATTCGTCGCAGGGTCAACGCGGTAGAGCGCCGTGTAGTAATCGCCATCGGAAGACAGATAGCGCGCGGTGACGGAGAGCAGCAGCTCACCGTCCTGCTCGCTGCAGCTGTCGACCGACTGCTCCACGTCCTCTTCCAAAGCAGGGCATCGGGGGATCATGTCGAGAACGTACTGTTCATACTTTCCCTCAAGGTAGATGCTCAGGCTCAGATCCTCGGTGCTGTCGCTCTCCATACGCGCGGCATCCATCGCTCCGTTCGCCTGACCCCATAGCTCGGCTTTGCCGCTGGTGCTGTTTTCGGTGTACTGGCAATGATACCAGGCCAGCACCTCATCCACAACGCAGGTGTACTGAAACTTCGCCGTACGGGTCACAGCGTCATTTTGATCATTCTCCTGCACGGTCACGGTCACCGTGTCGTGATCTTCGAGCAGCTTTTCGGGAATGTTGTCCGCGCGCACCTGCTCGAGCGAAATTTCCTTCGGCTCGTCGGCGTTTTTATCGTTGTTGTTCGTGTCGCCGCCCTGCGTGCCGCAGCCCGCGAGCAGGCTCACGACGCAAAGCGCGCCAATGCTTGCTTTCTTCCAGTTTTTCATCCTAGTTTCCTCCATTTTCGTTGCAGGCTCGTCAGTCGGGATCCCCGCTTTTCACATAGACGGTCGTGCTGCCGCCGTCCGGCCACTCGATCTCAGGGGTTTGATACTCCTGCGTCATGGCGGCGTCGTAGTAAAGCATGACGCCCTTACCACTCTCTGGGGAAAAGTACGCTGCGCTCGGCACGGTAAAGTGCTGCTCGTGCTCCTGCGCGGTGCCCGGGTCCCACACGAGCGTGATTTCATGCTTGGGAACATCGTCCGACAGCATCAGCGCGTAGAGGTCTTCCTCCGGCTCGTAGGGGCGGTCATAGTCAAAGGTGTACTGCACGGTTCCGTAGCAAACATCTTTGCCGCTCTCATTCGTTGCGTACAGCTCCATTCGGGCGCTCAGCAGGTCATCGGAGGTCGGATCGACGCAGTACCGCTCGAGCGAATACACATCGTCGTCATCGCCGCCGATCAAGCGTGTCCTGATCTCAAACACGAGCTGGCCGTCCTGCTCATACGGCTCTTCGACCTCCACCGTGATGCCGTCACCGGCTACGGGCAAAAACGGTTCCCGCGCGGTACTTTCTTCGTACCACTCATCCGTTCCGCAGGCGATCACACTGGCAATTCGAGCGCTGCCGTCATCATTTGTTCCAGCGATAATGCACATACCGTCCGGCACTTCATCCAGGCAGACATTCACGCTATAAATATCGTCTGCGCCGTACTCATCATAATACCAGCCGTGGCTCCAGCTTTGCAGCCGGCCTTCTTCGTCGCGCGTGTACTGGTCAGTGCTCTTGACGTCCTGACCGCCGTTGCTGCTGTCTGTGCTCTCCCGTACAATAGTCACCACCCCGTGCCGTTCAAGCAGCGCGGAGATCTTATTCCTCTCACAGATGTCTTCGTAGGTGATCTGCAGCTCGTCGGCGCTGTCGTCATCGTCAAGCCCGCAGTCGCCTCTGCAGCCCATGAGCAGCAGCATGGCGGCAAGTGCGAGGGCACTCATTAGTCCCCAGCGGTTCATTTTGTTTCTCCTTTCATCGTCTTCTTTCTCTCTTGACTGAGCGGAGCTTTTTTCATTCCGTACACTTCCTTAGACGAAGAATTTTCCAAAAAGTTTCGCCCTTATGATTTTTTTAAGAAACTTTTTTCTTCCGCGCGCGAGCTCTTGCATTTTCCGTCGCCGCGGCATACAATGAGGACATATTTCACCCGGGAGGGCGTTTTTATGAACTATATTGGCATCGACCTCGGCGGCACGAACATCAAGGGCGCACTCGTGAGCGCAGAGGGCGAGATCTTAAAGGAGCATTCTATCCCGACGCGCGTCGATCTCGGCCCCGAGGCCGTCGCGGGGCGCATCGGTCAGGTCATCGCGCAGCTCTCTATCGGCGAGGACACCGTCGGCGGCGTGGGCGTCGGCTGCCCCGGCACGGTGGACGACGCGAGCGGCATCGTGCGCTTTGCGGCGAACCTGAATTTTGTGAACTTCGACCTGCGAAGCGCGCTGCGCGCGCACACTACGCTTCCCATCCACCTCGGCAACGACGCAAACGCCGCGGCGCTGGGCGAGGCGCTGTTCGGCTGCGGCCGCGGCGCGGAGAGCACCATCGTCGTCACGCTCGGCACGGGCGTCGGCGGCGGCGTGGTGCTCGGCGGCAAGCTCCTGACAGGCTACACGGGCGCGGCGAGCGAGATCGGCCACATGGTCATCGCGGAAAACGGCGAAGAGTGCACCTGCGGCAGCCGCGGATGCTTCGAGGCCTACTCCTCCGCCACGGCGCTGATCCGCGATACGAAGCGCACCATGGCCGCGCACCCCGAGAGCCTGCTGCACGCGATTGCCGCGGAGCAGGGCGGTGTCGACGGCCGCACAGCGTTTCTCGCCAAGGAGCGCGGCGACGAGGCGGGCGCGCAGGTCGTGGAGGACTACATCGAGCATCTGGCCTGCGGGCTCACAAATCTTGTCAACATTTTCTTCCCCGAAGTGCTGGCCCTCTCGGGCGGCGTAGCAAATCAGGGCGACGCGCTGCTCCTGCCGCTGCGCGAAAGGGTGCGCGAGCGTTCGTTCGGCTCGCGCTATGCCGTCTCGCACACGCGCATCGAGCTCTGCACACTCGGCTACCGCGCGGGCGTGATCGGCGCGGCGATGCTCGCGCGCGAGTGAGCGTAAAATAGCGCAAGATATGACAAGGCCCTCCGCATTTCTGCGGAGGGCCTTTTTTACCGGTAGCCGTCGGGCTCGGCCGAGCCTTCGATCAAAAACTGCACCTCGTCCACGCCGCCGAGCGACAAAATGGACTGCTCGAGCGCGCTCAGCATCAAATCGCGCGTCGCCTCATCCTCCGGCAGTGAGACGTTAGCCGGAAGATTCAGATAGCACACGCCGTTTTCGATGCGAGACGAGATGACCGCAAAGTCCTCCGGCAGGAGCGAGACGAGCGAATCGTCCTCCGGCCCCTGCGCGAGCGCTTCGAGCAGCGCGTTCACGCGCGTCTGGCCCTCGTAGAGCGCGAGCGTCTGCTGCTCGGCGCGCAGCTCGCCCGTCTTGCTGTCGAGAAAATAAAGCGACACGGTGATCGGCCGCAGGCCACTCTCACGTGAGGAAAGCAGTGTATCCGCCGAGAGCAGCACTTGCGTCTCGCGGTACGGCAGCTCGCGCCCGTCCGCCGTAATGCTCACAGCGTTCACATTCGGCAGCTGCGTCAGCGTCAGCGTGATGCAGTAGTCAGCGAGCGACAGGTCGATGCCCGTCAGGCGCGCATACTGTGCGCTCAAGTCGATCTGCGCGCGGCGGCCCGACACCTTGAGCGACTTGAGCGCCGTTCCCTCCGGGATGGGCGAAGAGAGCGACGGCTCGTCGGGCCCTGCGAGCAGCGCCTCCAGCAGCGCGCGGACACAGTCTTCGGTCTCCATCGCGCCGTCGAGCGTCAGACGCTTTTCCTGCGCGCGGATGGCGTCGCCGCCGCCCGCGGAGTTGGGATCGCTGAGAAAATAGAGCTCGTAGCCGTTCTCGTCCATCTCCTGCGCGTGCTGGGCCGCGCAGGCGCAGAGAAGCGAAAGCAGGAGGACTAATGCCGCAGTCAGGGAAAGATGTCTTCTCATGTCTCATCCCCTCCCTCTTTGCAGCGCGGCAGGCGCACGGTAAACACCGTGCCGCCGCCCTCACGGGCGCGGACCTCGATGCTGCCGCCGCGGCGGCGCGCCGTGTCGGCGGCGATGGAAAGGCCAAGGCCTGTACCGCCCGCGGCGCGCGAGCGCATCTTGTCCACGCGGTAGAAGCGGTCGAAAATGCGGGGCATGTCCCCCTCCGGAATGCCGATGCCATTGTCGCTGACAGTGAGAAGGCAGTCCTTTTCATCCCCCGCGAGCAGCAGCTTCACAAAGCCGCCGGGGCGGTTATACTTGATGGCGTTTTCCGTCAGGTTGTAGATGATCTCGTGAATTTCATCCTCGCTCGCAAGGGTCTGTCCCTCGCGGCGAATTTCATATGAGAGGTCGACCTGCTTTTCCTCGGCCACAAGGCGCAGCATGCGCACCACGCGCGCCATCACGGACGAGAGGTCGACGCGCTGCGCCTCGGGCAGCATGCCGCTGTCCAGGCGCGTCAATCGCAGCAGATTTTCCGTGATGCGCGCCAGGCGCTCGGATTCCTGCTCGATATCGCCGACGAATTCGCGCACGGTCTGCGCGTCCATGTTCTCCGTCTGCAAAATGGAGTCAGAGAGAAGCCTGATACCCGCCAGCGGCGTTTTGAGCTCATGGCTCGCATCCGACACGAAGCGGCGGCGCGCGTCCTCCGTCGTTTGCAACCGGTCAGCCATGTCGTTGAACTCGGCGGCGAGCTCGCTGATCTCGTCGTGCCCGCCGACCTCGGCGCGGTGGCTGTACGAGCCCTCGCGCATCTTGCGGATGGCGTCGGCCAGTACGCCGAAGCGCCGCGTCAGCACGCGGGATAAGAGCACGCTGATCCCGCCGGCGAACACCAGCACGACCGCGGAAATCGTCAGGAGATTTCGTTGCAAGGACAATAGCAGCTCCGCCTGCTCGGTGTCGTATTCATAGGCGTAGACCGCGCCGATGGTCTGGCTGTGGTAGATGACCGGCGAGGCCGCGCGGCTTTTGAACGCCTTGTCCGAAAATTCGGTGTAGAAGACGTCCTCCCCGCGAAGCGCCTGCACAAGCTCTGTATAAAAGGCGTAGCGGCCGATCGCGCCGTCGGTCTCGCGCGTGTCGTACAGCACGCGGCCCGAGGCGTCCGTCACAAGCACGCGGGAGATGCCCGTCTCCTCCACGAGCGTCATCGCACCCGCGACATTTTCCTCGCTCAGCTCCTCAAGGCCCGAGAGCGCCGTCACCATCACCGAGACGCTGCCCTGCAGCGAGCTCTGCTTAGAGCGGAACGTCAGGTTTTCCGACGTGATGAGCGGATACGTGTTCAGCAGGATCAGCACCGCCAGAATGATGGCGATATAGCTGAAGCTGAATTTTCGCTGCAGGCTCGCATGCATCTGCACGGCGCTGCCCCCCCCTTCTCTTTCTTTTAGTGGGAAATCAGTCCTTCAAGTAGTACCCCACGCCCCATTTGGTCAGGATGTGCTGCGGCGCAGCGGGGTTTTCCTCGAGCTTTTCGCGAAGCCGCCGGATGTGCACATCCACTGTGCGGTAGTCGCCTGCGTAGGTGTAGCCCCAGACGAGGTCCATCAGATTTTCGCGCGAGTAAACGCGGCGCGGATTCTTGACAAGAAGCTCGATGAGGTCGTATTCCTTGGCCGTGAGCTCGACGATCTCGCCGTTTTTGACGGCGACGCGCTGCTCGGGGTCGAGCGTGATGCCGCCCGCGGTCAACAGGAGCGTTTCAGGCTGCTTTTGCTGCGGTGCGGCGTTCGCGCGGCGCAGCAGCGCGCGGATGCGCGCTTTGAGCTCTAAGATGTTGAACGGCTTTGTGATATAGTCGTCCGCGCCGGACTCAAGGCCGATGATCTTGTCGGCGTCCTCGCTGCGCGCGGTCAGCATGATGATGGGCACATTGGAAAATTCGCGGATGCGCATGCAGGCCGTCAGCCCGTCCACCTGCGGCATCATCAGATCGAGGATGATGAGGTCGAACCCGCCGCTTTTCGCCATGTCGATGGCGGTCGCGCCGTCGTAGGCGGTCTCGACCGTGTAGCCCTCGTTTTCCAGATTGAATTTCATGCCCTTGACGAGAAGCTGCTCGTCGTCAACCACCAGAATTTTCATTGCCATCCTCCTCCGTGAATGTGATATCCGCGCGGAAGCCCTCGAGCTTCGCCTCTCCGATGCCCTTGACCTTCAAAAGGTCCTCCGCCGCCGTAAAATCGCCGTGCTCTGCGCGGTAGTCGATGATCGCCTGCGCGAGCGACGGGCCGATGCCCGTCAGCGTTTCAAGCTCCTCCGCCGTCGCGGTATTGACGTTCACAAGCGTCACAACGCGCGTGGGCGCGGTGATCTCGTCGGTCTTGTCCTGCGTCGTCACGGTGTAATTCCCGTGCAAGGCGCCCTCGTACGACGTTTTGTGCAGAAAGACGAGCGAAACGGCGAACAGCACCGTCAGCGCGGCGAGCACAAGGTAGACGCCGCTGACTTTGGTTTTCTTTTCTTGCTTTTCCACGGTTGCGCTCGCCTGCCTTTTTTGCTATACTGATGTCGAAGCGTGCCGAACGGCGCGCTCCTCTTCACTGTATTCCATATTTGATTGTATCATACAACGAGGTATATTTCCATGAAAAAACGCCGCTTGTTTTCACTTTTTTTATCCTTTGCGCTCCTGCTCCCGCTCTTTTCGCTCACGAGCGCCGACGCCTATGAGGACTTCACGCTCGACGCGAAGGCCGGCCTTCTCATTGAGGCCGACACGGGCGAAATTCTCTACGAGAAAAACGCCCATCAGGAGAACTTCCCCGCGTCGCTCACAAAGGTGATGGTCGCGCTGCTGGTGTTTGAAGCCATCGACGAGGGCAAGATCGCGCTGACCGACTCCGTCACTGCGACGGAATCGGCGTTCGAGGGGCTCTCCAGCGACGGCAGCACGGCGAACATCGTCCCCGGCGAAACGATGACGGTCGAGCAGCTGCTCAACTGCATGCTCATCGTCTCGGCGAACGAGGCGTGCAACATTTTGGGCGAAACGCTCTACGGCTCGGTCGACGCCTTTGTCGCGCGCATGAACGAGCGCGCGGCGGAGCTTGGCTGCGAGCACACCCACTTTGCCAACGCCACGGGCCTTCACAACTCCCAGCACTACACGACCGCGTGGGACCTCTACCTCATCACGCGCGAGGCGATGAAGCACGACAAATTCATGGAGATTTGCAACTCCAAAAGCTACACCGTGCCCGCCACGAACATGACCGACAAGCCGCGTGAGCTGCATTCGACGAACTTTCTTATTTCCAACTGGCGCGCCCGCGGCTATGTTTACCGCGACGCGCAGGGCATCAAGACCGGCTCCACGCCCGAGGCGGGCTACTGTCTCATTTCGTCTGCCCTGCGCGGCAGCCGCCACATGATCAGCGTGGTGCTGGGCGCGGAGCGCGTGACGCTCGAGGACGGCGTGACCATCCAGACGCGCAGCTTCTCCGAAACGTCGCGCATGTTCGACTGGGGCTTTGACAACTTTGTCCTCCGCGACATTCTCTCCTCCTCCGACCTTGTGCAGGAGGTGCCCGTCGCGCTTTCGAGCGAGGCGAGCTACGTTTCGACCCACGCGGCGGAGGATATCGCCTGCCTGCTGCCCGACAATGTCGAGCCCGACATGCTTGAGCGCACCGTGACGCTCACGAACGACACGGTCGACGCGCCCGTTTCCGCGGGCGACGTGCTCGGCAAGCTGACGCTCTCCTACAATGGTAAGGTCTACGCCGAGACGGACCTCTTAGCGCTGAACGATGTGTCGGCCTCGTGGTTCCTGACGGCGCAGCGCAGGGTGTCTGACTTTTTCGCAAAGCCGCTCGTCCGCATTCTGTTGATCGTGGTCGTACTGCTGATCGTCGCGCTCGTCGTCTATGTAACGATGTTCTCCCGCCGCCGTCGCTACGGCCACCGCCGCCGCGGCGCGGCACACGGCGGCTACCGCGGGCGGAGGAGAAGATTCTAAGTACTTCAAAAAAGCGGTAAAGCCGCTTTTTTGAGAAAGGCCACACTCCGCTTTGTGCCTTGCCGCCGCTGGCGGCTGCGACACGCGCGGAGCGAGAGGTGTCGATCGCCACGCGCCGGTCGCGGCGATCGACGATCAAAATTCTTTGCGTCTGCGAACGCAAAAGCAAAAATAAAGGGACGCGAAAGCGTCCCTTTTTAGTTTAGCGTGACCACATTGTTTCCCTGCGGAAACTCCACAAAGCGGACGGAGTAGAGGTCGGCTGTGATGTAGGCGCTGCGACCCGGATGATAGATCGTGATATAGTCGCTGCCGACCTCCTTCAGCGTCCCAGTGGCCACAACCGTATTCTGCGAGCCGACGAGAAAGCTCACGATGACCGGCCGACCGATGTTGCGCGCAAGCATTCCCTTCCACGAATTGTATTCCATCTTGTCGACGGTCTGCACCTCTTCGATCTTGTCGGGCGAGGGGCGGAAGTGTCCGTTCGCGCCGCCCGCCGGCACGATCACCGCCGCGCCCGTCGGTCCTGTCAGCATTTCCTCATAGCCGAGGCTCATCTCGCTGCCCTTTTGCTGCTGCGTGCCCGCCGCGGCGGGCACAGCGGCCATCTCCTCATAAAGGCATGGCATGCTTTTTCCCATCTGGATCATAAAAACGTCCTCTCTCTTTCCCGTTGTTGCTGATTTGCTTTTCTCAGGTGTCGTAATACGCGGCGGTGGGGGCATAAAAGCAGTGGTCGCCGATGCGCATGACGAATACCCCCACGCCAGAGGGAAAGTTCGCCCGGCAGGACGGCGAAAAGGGGTTAAAAAACCACATCGCCTCGCCAAGACCCGAAAGCCGGTTGCCCGCGATGGCCCAGTCGGCGATCTCATAGTGAATATCCGTCGGGCGCATATTGTAGATATTCTGCGGGTTGTAGCTGCCGCGCTCCACCTCGCTCGCGCAGACGAACTGCCCCGGCTGGAAGATGATCCTGCGGATGCTGCCCTGCCCCACGCGCGCGTATTCCCCGCCTGGGGCGCGCACGCGGTTCATCACCACGCCCGCCACCGCCTTCATGCCGTTTTCGCCCTCGCCGCCCGCCTCGCACTCGATAAGGCGCGCGAGCAGCTCCCTGTCGGAATAGGCCATGTCGATCTCCTCCCCCATTTCTTCTTCCTCGCCAGTCTATGCGCCTCCCGTGCGCGAGGAACCAAACACGCGCAAAAAACACCGCAGATGAATTTCATCTGCGGTGCTTTCGCTTTGTTCAGTTTTCCTCGTCCGGCGGCGGAAGCTCTTCCGCTTCCGGCGGCGTCGCGCCGTAGGCGCCCTTCATCTTGAGCTCCTGCCACTGCTCTTTCGTGATGAGCAGCTGGCGGGGCTTCGAACCCTCAAACGGGCCCACGATGCCGCGCGTCTCCATCTCGTCGACGATGCGCGCCGCGCGCGAATAGCCGAGCTTTAGTCTTCTCTGGAGCATCGAGACGGACGCCTGTCCCGTCTCCATGACCACGTCGATCGCGGCGGGGAGCAGCTCGTCCGCCTCGTCGGCGGCGTTCTGCTCGGGCGCGGCATTGCCGCCGCCCTTGCCGCTGCCCTTCTCCTTTTCGGCGACGGCGGCGTTGATCTTGTCGATAACCGACTCGTCATAGTCTGTCTCGCCGTTTTCCTTGACGAAGTTGACCACGCGCTCGATTTCCTCGCTCGAGATGAAGCAGCCCTGGACGCGCTTGGGTTTGCCCTCGCCGAGCGGGGCATAGAGCATATCGCCGCGGCCCACGAGCTTTTCCGCGCCCGCGGTGTCGAGGATAATGCGCGATTCCATCGCGGAGGCGACCGCGAACGCGATGCGGCTCGGGATGTTGGCCTTCATCAGGCCCGTGATGACGTCCGCGGACGGACGCTGCGTCGCGATGACGAGGTGCATACCCGCGGCGCGGCCCATCTGCGCCACGCGGCAGATCGACTCTTCGACCTCCTTCGCCGCAACGAGCATCAAGTCGGCCAGCTCGTCGATGACAACGACGACGCTCGGCAGCTTTTTGAGCGTTTCGTCCGTCTCCGCCACCTTATTGTAGGAGGCAAGGTCCTTGACGTTGTGCTCGGAGAACATCTTGTAGCGCTTCATCATCTCGTACACGGCCCATTGCAGCGCACCCGCGGCCTTCTTCGGGTCGGTGACGACGGGGATGAGCAGGTGCGGGATGCCGTTGTAGGGCGCAAGCTCGACCATCTTCGGGTCGACCATGATAAAGCGCACCTCTTCGGGCGTTGACTTATAGAGCATCGAGACGATCAGCGAGTTCGTGCACACGGACTTACCGGAGCCCGTCGTACCGGCGATAAGCACGTGCGGAAGCTTCGAGATATTCCCGACGATGTTCTTGCCGCTGATGTCCTTGCCGACGGCGAAGGCCGTGGTGGAAGGATGGGTGGTGAACTCCGTGGATTCGAGCACCGTGCGGATGCTGACGGGCGAAACGAGCTTGTTCGGCACCTCGACACCCACGACGGAGATCTTGTCGGGGATGGGCGCGATGCGCACGCCGCTCGCGCCCAGCGCAAGGGCGATATCGTCCTGCAAATTTGTGATCTTCGAGAGCTTCACGCCCTGACTGAGCGTGAACTCATAGCGCGTGACCGACGGGCCGCGCACCACATCGCCCGGCTGGGCGTCCACGCCGAAGCTCGTGAGCGTCTGCGCCAAGCGGCGGGAGTTGTTGCGCAGCTCCGCGCCCGCCTCGGCGGCGTTCGTCACGCTGCCCTCTTTTAAGAGCGTGATGGGCGGATACTGATATGCAGGCGGCTGGGGCTGCGCGTCGCTGCCTTCGATCTCGCGCGTGACCTCCTCGCGCGCGGCATCGACCTCGGCGCGGCGGAGCTTGTCCTCCTGCTTGTCGGTCAGCACGGCGGGAACCGTCGTTGCTGCTGCGGCTGCGGTGACGGGCGCGCTCTGCACGCTCGGCGTGGGCGCGGCAAACGGCGTGTGCATCACAGGTGCGGGTGCCGGGACGACCGGCGCGGGCGCGCTCGGCGCTGTATCAAACGGCGGCAGGTCGAAGTCGTCGGCCTCCACCGTCACAGGCTTAACGGGTGCGGACGGCGCGGCGGCAGGCAAAACGGGTGCAGCGATTTTTGTCTCCGCGGCACTTCCGCCCGCTAACAGCTCGTCGGGGCTCTTGATATTATCGGACTTTTTGCGGAAGAAGCCGCCCGTGGGATTTTTCCTGATGACGCGCTCCTCGCCGTCGAGCGGAATGTCGATGGCGGCGTCCGGCGTATGGACCGGCGCACTGCGGCGCGGCACATGGGTGCGCTGCGGCGGAAGGTCCTCTTCCTCCACTGGCTCATAGGGCACGCGCTCGTGCGAGCGCACGGCCTCGATCACGGCGGCAGGCGTCAAGCGGAACGCCATCATCAAAAACGCGACGAACAGCACAACGAGCAGGACCATCGCCAGCACCTTTTTCACCAGCAGCACCAGCATGATCGCAAGCGATGCAGACACCGCGCCGCCGGACTCGAGCGCGTTGCCGCTCGTCCACAGAATCTTCAAGATGCCATCCATATTGACATACTTCTCTTTGCAGAGGGCGATGTGCATGATCGCGCCGAACACGACCGGCAGCAGCGCCGTGCCGACAAGGCAGGACGCGACGTTCCGCCCACGGTGGAAGAGCAGGATATAGCTCCCCAGCAGCAGCGCGGGCGCGACGAGGTAATAGCCCCAGCCAAAGAGCGACCGGCACAGCTTCGCCGGCTGATCGAGCAGCCACGCGCCCGACTGGAAATAGCTGAAGCCCAGGCACAGCGCCAGCACCAGCAGGATCGCGCCCGCGACCTCGCGGCGGATGGGGCGCTTTTGATTCTTCTTTGCCGTGCGCTTGCCGGAAGACGAGGAGCGTGATGAGCCCGTCGTTTTCTTTTTCGTTGTGGTGGTTTTTTTCTTCTGTTGTGCCATGATTCACCTCAGAATCAAAAATTAGTGCAGGATCGTGAGCACCAGCGTCAGCACGCCGGCGGCCCAGCAGTAATAGGCAAACGCGCCGAAACGGCCCTTGTCGGCAACATAGCGCAGCAGGCGGATGCTCGCATAGCCCGACACCGCCGCGACGACGACACCGACGAGATACACGGGCACGCTGGAGAAGTCGATGCCCGCTTCGAACGCGTCCTTGAGCGTCAGGATGTTCGCCCCCAACACCGCGGGGATGGAGAGCAGGAATGCAAAGCGCACGGCAAACTTGCGCTCAAAGCCCGTGAAGCAGCCCGCCGTGATCGTCATGCCGGAGCGGGAGATGCCCGGGCACAGCGCGATGGCCTGACCGATACCGACAAGCAGCGCGTCGAGCAGCGTGGCGGTCTTTTCCGTCTTGCGGCCATGGCGCACGCGGTCGCTCGCAAAGAGCAGGATGCCCGTGACGATCAGTGCGCCGCCGATAAAGTACATATTATCACTCAGTCCCGTGAAAAAATGGCGAAACGGCACCATAACGAAAAGCGGCAGCGTGCCCACGATGATGAGCAGGATGAGACGGCGCGCAGGCGGCACGGGGTTCGGCGTGCGATGATGGGCAAGGTCGCCGATGCCGGTAAAAAACTCCACGATCATATCGCGGATATCGTCCCAGTAAGCGGCAAACACCGCCACGAGCGTGCCGAGGTGGAGCAACACATCGAAAAAGTCGGGCACGTTGCTCGCGCCCTGCATGTTCAGCAGGTGCTCCGCGATGGCGAGATGTCCGGAGGACGAGATCGGTAAAAATTCCGCGATCCCCTGCACAAGGCCGAGGATAACGGCGGTCAAAACTGACATAAAAAACAACTCCTTTTGCGTTTTGTTCTGTAATGGCAATATTCTAACAGGATAATTATAGCACGCTTGTTCGCGGAATACCACCCCGAATTGCCGCATCTTCTTTTTCTTTCCTTTTTCGGTGCATCCCTTGCGAACGCAGGGCGAATGTGCTATGATTGGCGCGGACTATCAGAAAAGGAGAGATAGAAATGACCTATAACTACCGCACCAAGGGCGTTTGCTCCAAGGAAATGCACATTGAGCTGAACGACGACCACACCATCAAGAGCGTGGAGGTCATCGGCGGCTGCAACGGCAACCTCCAGGGCATTTCGCGCCTGGTCGAAGGCATGAAGGCCGAGGATGCCATCGCGCGCATGCGCGGCATCCGCTGCGGCTTCAAGAATACCTCCTGCCCCGATCAGCTCGCCATCGCGCTGGGCGAGGCGCTGGCGCAGGACAAGCAGTAAGCCGTCATTTTTTGCCCGCGCGGTGCATCGCACGGGCAAAAATGCATAAAATCCTGCAAAATGCCGTTTCCCTCTCTGGACAAACGGCGCTAAACTGTGTATACTGTTAAAAAATAAGCATTCAACGCACTATCAACGCAAAACATTTCGCTTTTGCCGGTCTGACGGGGGAACTTCATGGACATTGATATGGATATCAAAGAGCTCGAAGCGTTCGTCTACGTGGTGGAAAACTGCAGCTTTTCCCGCGCCGCGGAGCTGCTGCACCTGACGCAGCCGACCATCAGCTCGCACGTCTCCGCACTGGAGAGAAAACTGAATATCAAGCTCATCGTCCGCACCACGAAGTAGACCTACCCCTCCGACGCGGGCAAGCTCCTCTATAAATACGCCAAGGAGATCTTGCAGGTGCGCGAGAATGCGGCCATCGCGCTGCGCAACTTCTCGCAGGAGATGAAGGGTACGATCTCCATCGCGGCCTCCACGGTGCCGAGCCAGTATTATCTGCCGCACCTTTTGCAGGACTTCCGCGCCCGTTATCCGGACATCACCTTCAACATCCAGATGGAGGACAGTCCCAAGGTCGTGGAGCTCGTCGCCACGCGCAGCGTGGAGATCGGCTTCTGCGGCACGATGGTGGCGAGCCACAAATGCGTCTATCAGGATTTTGCCAGCGACCCGATGGTGCTCATCACGCCGAACACCGAAAAGTATCAGGCCTTTGCGGGCAAGCCCTTCCCCATCGAACAGCTCAAGGAAGAGACGTTCATCAGCCGCGAAAAGGGCAGCGGCACGTATCAGGCGGGCAAGGAACTCTTAAATGAGCTCGGCATCGACATCGCCCAGCTGCGCACCGCGGTCGAGATCCGCTCGACCGAGAGCGTCAAGCAGATGGTCAGCGAGGGTCTCGGCGTCGGTCTCATCGCGCAGAGCGCCGCGCAGGACTATGTTCAGTTCGGAAAGCTTCTCGCCTTCCCCTTCCCCGACTCGCGCTTCCGCCGCCAGCTCTATATCGTCAAGCACAAAAACAGCATTTTATCGCCCATTGCGCAGGTGTTTTACGACTATGCGCGCAAGGCAAAGGACAAAGCATCCGCCAAATAAGGCGGATGCTTTTTTACAGGGATCGCACGCTTTTTTGTCCGATTTTTTCGCGAAATTGTCATTTACTTTTTTCCCTCTCTGGTATATGATAATGCAATAGGTCAACGGCTGCGCTGCACCGGTAAAGCAGCAGGCCTTACGGGAGGGGAAGCGATGGACTGCCGCGATTCCGCGCTGTTTACAGGCGTGGACGAAGCATCGTGCGAAAATATGCTGCGCTGCTTCAGCGCTTACGAGCAACGCTTCAGCGCAGGACAGACTATCCTCACCTGCGGGCAGCAGCAGGACATGATCGGCGTGCTGCTCTCGGGCAGCGCGGCGCTTCTGCGCCTGCACGCCGACGGCAACCGCACCGTGCTTGAAAGCATGGACGAGGGCAGCGTCTTTGGCGAGGAGCTGGCGTTCACCGGCTTTCGCGACGGCAGCGCGCTCATCGAGTGCCGCGAGGACTGCCGCGTCATCTTCATGCGCTATGACCAGATCACAAAGCGCTGCGAAAACGCCTGCGCCTGCCACAGTCAGGTCGTAACGAACCTCTTCCAACTGCTCTCGAAAAAGTCTCTGCATCTGAGCCGCCGGATCGAGGTGCTCGCCTGCCGCTCCATCCGCGAAAAGCTGCTGTGCTTTTTCGAGCAGCTCGCCGACGAGCACGGCAGCCGGACGTTCCCCCTGCCGTTTTCCCTCAGCATGCTTGCCGACTACATCAGCGCCGACCGCAGCGCCATGATGCGCGAGATGCGCAAGATGCGCGAGGAGGACCTCATCAGCACTGAGGGCCGCAGCGTGACGCTGCTTTAGTTTTTGCAAGTATTTTTCGTAAATGCAAGTTTTCCTGCATCGTCGGAATTTTGATATTCATTGACGCAAGAAAACTTTCATGATATAAATATAGCATCATTCCATATTCCCGGCGCTGCGTCCAGGAATCCCGCCTGCCGTTCTCCCCGGACGGCACGGCGCTGAATCTCAACAAAAAGGAGAATCATTCATGTATCGCATCGTGAAGAAAGAAGCGCTCAAGCCCACCGTGACCCTCTACGAGATCGAGGCGCCGATGGTGGCAAAGAAGGCCGAGCCCGGCCAGTTCATCATCCTGCGCGTCGATGAAAACGGTGAACGCATCCCCATCACCATCCACGACTTCGACCGTGAGAAGGGCACCGTCACCATCATCGTGCAGACGATCGGCGCCACCACCGAAAAGCTCAGACATAAAGCCGAGGGCGAGTACATTCAGGACTTTGTCGGCCCGCTGGGCCGCCCGACCGAGACCGAAGGCAAGAAGAAGGTCTGCGTTGTGGGCGGCGGCGTCGGCTGCGCCATCGCTTACCCCGTTTTGAAGAAGTTCCACGACTGCGGCGCGGAAGTCCACGCGGTCGTCGGCTTCAAGAATAAGGACCTCGTCATTCTTGAGGACAAGTTCCGCGCGGCGTCCAGCGTTTTGAAGCTGATGACGGACGACGGCTCTTACGGCGAGAAGGGTCTTGTCACCGATGCGCTCAAGGAGCTCATCGACGCGGGCAACCAGTATGACGAGATCTTCGCCATCGGTCCCGCCGTCATGATGAAATTCGTGTCCAAGACCACCGAGCCCTACGGCATCCCCACCACCGTTTCCATGAGCCCGATCATGGTCGACGGCACCGGCATGTGCGGTGGCTGCCGCCTCACCGTCGGCGGCGAGACGAAGTTCGCCTGCGTCGACGGCCCGGACTTCGACGGTCACAAGGTCGACTGGGACGAGAGTCTCAAGCGCGGCAAGATGTACTTCGACTGGGAGCGCCACAAATACGAAGAGACCTGCAACCTGTTCAGCAAGGAGGTTCAGTAATATGCCTAACATGAGTCTGAAGAAGAACGAAATGCCCTCGCAGGAGCCCAACGTCCGCAACAAGAACTTCCTGGAGGTCGCGCTCGGCTATACCGAGGAGCAGGCGCTCGATGAAGCGGCCCGCTGCTTAAACTGCAAGAACCATCCCTGCGTCTCCGGCTGCCCGGTGCAGGTCAAGATCCCCGAATTCATCAAGAAGATCACCGAAAAGGACTATGAGGGCGCCTATCAGGTCATCCACGAGACCTCTTCCCTGCCCGCCGTCTGCGGCCGCGTCTGCCCGCAGGAGACGCAGTGCGAATCGAAGTGCATCCGCGGCATCAAGGGCGAGCCCGTCGGCATCGGCCGCCTCGAGCGCTTTGTCGCCGACTGGCACAATGCAAACGTGCAGGAAGCGCCCGCCAAGCCCACGCCCAACGGCCACAAGGTCGCGGTCATCGGTTCTGGCCCCAGCGGTCTCACCTGCGCGGGTGACCTTGCCAAGAAAGGCTACGACGTCACCGTGTTTGAAGCGCTCCACCTCGCCGGCGGCGTGCTGGTCTACGGTATCCCCGAGTTCAGACTTCCCAAGGCCATCGTGCAGAAGGAAGTCGACGGCCTGAAGGCCCTCGGCGTCAAGGTCGAGACGAACATGGTCATCGGCCGCGTCGTGTCCATCGACGAGTTGATGAGCGAGTACGGCTTCGAGGCCGTGTTCATCGGCTCCGGCGCAGGCCTGCCGATGTTCATGCACATCCCCGGCGAGAACCTCTGCGGCGTTTACTCCGCCAACGAGTTCCTGACCCGTATCAACCTGATGAAGGCTTATAAGGACGGCTCCGACACGCCCATCATGCCGCTTCAGGGCAAGAAAGTCGCCGTCGTCGGCGGCGGCAACGTCGCCATGGACGCCGCGCGCTGCTCCAAGCGCCTGGGCGCGGACGTGTACGTCGTCTACCGCCGCGGCATGGAAGAGCTGCCTGCCCGTCACGAGGAGGTCGAGCATGCCATCGAAGAGGGCATCGTCTTCAAGACGCTCAATAACCCCGTCAAGATCAACGGCGACGAGAAGGGCTATGTCTCCTCCATGACCTGCGTGGAGATGGAGCTCGGCGAGCCCGACGCCTCCGGCCGCCGCCGCCCGATCGAAAAGGTCGGCAGCGAGTTCGATCTGCCGGTCGACTGCGTCATCATGTCGCTCGGCACCACGCCGAACCCGCTCATCAAGAACACCACCCCGGGCCTTGAGGTCAACCGCAAGGGCGGCATCGTCGTGAACGAGGCCGGTCTCACCTCTCATCAGAACGTCTACGCCGGCGGCGACGCCGTCACGGGCGCTGCCACCGTCATCCTCGCCATGGGCGCTGGCAAGCTCGGCGCGAAGAGCATCGACGAGGCACTGAGCAAATAATTTTCGTCAGCGAAAGCGCGCAGAAGCGTACTTCTGCGCGTTTTCTCAATACCATTTCTCACGAAGGGAGAACTATTATGAATCTTTGGCATGATATTGCACCGGCGCGCGTGCGCCCCGAGGACTTTTTCGCGGTCATCGAGATCGAGAAGGGCTCGAAAAACAAGTACGAGATGGATAAAGAGACCGGCGCGCTGCGTCTCGACCGAATTCTCTACACCTCGACTCACTATCCCGCCAACTACGGCTTCATCCCCCGCACCTGGGCGGACGACGGCGACCCGCTAGACGTTCTGGTGCTCTGCTCTGAATGCATCCGCCCGCTGAGCCTCGTGGAGTGCTACCCCATCGGCGTTATTTCGATGGAGGACAGCGGCAGTCTCGATGAAAAGATCATTGCCATTCCCTTCCAGGATCCGACCTACAACACCTATCAGGACATCTCGGAGCTGCCGAACCATGTGGCAAGCGAAATCCGCCACTTCTTCCGTGTCTACAAAAGCCTGGAGGGCAAGGAAACCGTCGTCAGCGACGTCCTCGGCCGCGAGGAAGCCATCAAGATCATCATCAAGTGCCAGAACGCTTATATTGAAAAATATTGCCGTTAAAGCAAGAAAGGGAGCACCGGATTGTTGATCCGGTGCTCCCTTTTTGCTGTTTTTCCGTAGCTTATATCGCGTTGGACCGTACAAGGTCCCCTTTCCGCAGCAGACATTTTCGTGCTCTCCCGCGACTTGCCCCATAACGGTAAAAGCAGGCACCCGATTTCGGGTGCCTGCTTTTGTGTTGAGTATTTGATTTTTACTTGCCCTGATAGGCTCTGTAGAGGAACGTCACGATCTCTGCACGGGTGCAGTCCGCATTCGGGCTGAACGTCGTGGCAGAAGTACCGTTCGTCACGTTGTTCGCTACCGCCCAGTTGACGGCGTCAGCGTAGAACGCGTTCGCGGGAACATCCGTGAAGCTCGTGCTGCTCTCGACCTTCTTGCCGAGGGCGCGGTACAGGAACGTTACGCTCTGGCTGCGGGTGCAAGTCGCGTTCGGCGCAAACTGCGTCGCGCTCACGCCGTCGGTGATCTCCTTGCCGACCGCCCAATCGACCGCGTCGTAGTAGTAGGCGCTCTTGGGCACGTCGGTGAACGGCAGGCCGTCATCCGGCTCCGGCTCGGGGTCGGGCGTCGTGGCGGAGGGCGCGGAGGCGCGGCGGGAAACCGTCAGCGTGTAGCTGGCAGAGGCTTCGTCATAGTTGTCGCTGCCAGCCGCCGTCGCAGTGATGACTGCCGTGCCGACACCAACGATCGTCACCTCGCCGGTCGCGGCATTGACCTTTGCAACAGATTCATTGCTGCTTTCATAGGTAATCTCGCCGAACGTCTTATCCTCATTCACAGTCAACTTGTTCGTGAAATTCGCCGCGCCAATGCGCTTGCTCACAGACTTGGTCTCATAGGAAATGTCCTGCGCAGCCTTGGTGATGGTGAGCACGGCAGAGCCGGTGATCGTCATGCCGCCCTTGGTGGCCTGCCAATAGACTGTCACCGTGCCAACGTCCGTCAGTGTAATGACATCGTCGGAATACGTGCCCTCACTGCTGGTCTTGTACTGGACGTTCACACCCTCAGCGGGAGTCGTTTCGACCTTGATGCTGTGCTTCTTGCCGTCATAGGTGACGGTGAGGCTGTCCGACGTGGCGGTGAATTTGTTATTCAGAGTATAGGGCTTCGTCTGCTCACCGCTGTAGTTACCGGTAAAGGTGATGGTAAACTTTCCGTCCGCGGCACTGATCGTATAGTCCGTGCCCTTCACAAGCTCGGTGCCGTTGTAGATCACGCGGACATCATCAAGGTCCGCCCCTGCGGCAGTGTCGTTGGCATAGCTATCGCTGACACCAACGATTTCGACGGTCTCACTGCTCATATTCTTCGCAGCCACAGTGACAGTCTTCGAATACAGCGGCTTGCCGTTCCAAGAGAAGATGATCTCCTGCTCACCAGCCTCCGCAGCCTGCCAAAGACGATGAAAAATCTCGGATACTATGTAGCCCCTGAAGATGTGGGAGTTGAAATGCGGTCCATCGCCTCGCAACATCCTGAAGTGCTTTCTGCGCCCAGACGAGATCTGGACCTGATTGAACCGGGTTACTATCTGGAAGCCATCGGAGCATTTCGTGGATTCATTCAGGACATTCAAAAGGCACGACCTAAACTGGAGGAACAGCAGATCCACGCCGAAATGGAGATAGAGGATCTTCTGCACGCGGCAGAGTTCTATGATTTGGCCTGCGATCAGGGCTTTGATATCTACCAGCGCCTCCGTGAAGCACGGATACGGCGTCGTAATTGCAAAAACGCCGTCGCTTGGATTGACTTCGTTTTAGATGCCAATCCCGATGAGTTTCTGCGCCACGATCCATCACCGCGTATCAGCGGAACGCAACACCGGCAGTATCGCCCCAGGGCGCTGCCTGAGTTGTTCGAGGAACTGAGCAGTCTTTCATAAAAAAGCATCTCCAATGCGATACTGCATTGGAGATGCTTTCGATTACAGGCATATTGTCATATAGGGCGGGATACAAAGGATATCATCTTTCTCAATGAGATTGCGCGGGTGAATAATATAGCATCCGCCAATCCTGCTCTTGTATTTTTCCTTGAAGCGCTTTAGAGATTCAAAGGAATACTTAGCGCTGGACTTCACTTCGATGGGATACATCTTGTACTTCGTCTTACTGTTATTGGCGATAATAAAGTCGATCTCAATGTCATTTCTGCGCTTTTCCGCATTGTACTGGGTATAGAAGAACAGGCGGTGTCCATTAGAAACCATCATCTGTGCAATCACATTCTCGTAAAGCATTCCCTCATTCAGTCCGAGCTTTCCTGCAAAGATCTGCTTGTAAACCTCGTCCTCCAGAAGTTCGTTTTCGTCAAATGCATGGCTGACAAGCAATCCAGTATCACCTAAATAGCATTTGATGTAGGTATCCGACTCTGTGAGAGACAGGCCAACATTCGGATCACTGACGCGCCTACACTCGTTTGCAATCATGGAGTTCGACAGCCAGAAGAAGGTTTCTTCATATTGATCTGCCATAGAGCCTTCTACGATTTTGTTGAAGACAACTCGTTTTTCATGTCTGGACAGCAAACCGGGGATCTGGTCGAAAATAGCCAAAACCTTGGAGCGATATTGTGCTTTGATTTTCATGATGTCATTGCGGTAAAGCTCCAGAATATCCCGCTTTTCAACATCCGATTTTCCAAAGTCTTTTTGACCTTCAAGAAAAGCAACAATGCTCATGGGCATACCGCCCACCAGCAGGTATTGCTTGAACAAAAGCATGGCCTTATTGTGCATACTTCGCTCCAGAGGGACTCTCTTCTCGAAACAATCTCTGATATATGGGATCAGCGGCGCTTCGTTAAGTGCCCAGCAGAATTCCTCAAAATCCAGCGGGTACATCTTGAGATGCCGTTCTTCTGAAGGAATCACAATATCCTTTACATTTTCTTTGATTGAGATCAAAGAACCTGTTTCAAGGAAATCATACCGACCATCTGCCACCAAATACTTGATCGCTTCGCGTGCTTTGGGGAAAAGCTGAACCTCATCAAAGATAATCGCACTTTCGCGCGGGTAGAGCTGTACGCCGTATTGAACAGACAGTAGCATATAGAATGTGTCGAGATCATTCAAATGCAGTTGAAAATAGCTCTTGACATTTTCAGGGGCCTTTGCAAAGTCAATGAGGATATAGCTTTTATATTCGTTTTTGGCGAATTCCTCGACTACGGTGGATTTTCCAATTCGACGAGCACCTTCCACCAACAGAGCTTTCTGCCCGTTAGCCTCCTGTTTCCATGCGAGAAACTTGTTATAAATCTTTCGTTTGAAAAGCATGTGCATCACCTCACAGATAGAATAGCACATCTCCCGATAATCCGCAAGTTTAATATAGCAACATTTTCTGACAATACTCATGTTTATGAAGACTGTAATTTTCGATAACCCGCAGGTTTAAGGGCGTGCAATGTAGTAGTCAAGAAAAGTAGACACGACAAATATTTATTTTTAGTTTACTTTTTCAAAAGTAGAGATGAAGAACATTTTTGCGGAAGTTGCTTTTTCAAAAGTGGACACGGACAACAATTTTTGCTGAAATCCTTTTTCAAAAGTGGACACGACGATTCAATGCCTTGTAAGGCCCTTGTTTGCAAGGGATAGTAGTTTTTGGATAGAGTAGAGCGACAAAATCAAAAGTAGACACAGCACAGGGTTATTTTTCTGTATCTTTCCGCTTTTGCACGAATTTGGGTTCTTCGGTCAGGATGCGCTTTGAAAAGGTATCCTTCTTTTCAAGCTCACCTCGATAGAAACGCTTGCAGTAGTTATCCGGTGTGTCATAGCCGATTGCAAAGCAGGGACGCTGCCGGTTATAAAAGTCAACATAGCGGCACAGGACATCTTTCACGGCATCTCTCGTACGGCATTCTTCTAATCGAAAATCGATGAATAGTTCTTTTTTTATCCAACCGTTTAGAGCCTCATTGACAGGATTATCCGTTGGTTTACCTGCCTGCGCCATGGAGCGGACAAGGTTGCTGTCCTGAATCAGTTCGTTGTACGCTTTTGAGGAATACACAGAGCCTTGGTCGGTATGGATAATGGTTGGTTCTTTCTTTCCACGCAGCATCTCAACGATATGGGCAACTTTATATTCACACAGGGATTGCCCATTTTTTACGCCATTTATGATGCGTTTTTTCAAACCACTTTTCCCACCTCAAACGGGCTTTACACCACTTTTCCCACCTCAAAAATAGTGGTTAATTTTCGCCAGACCACAACATATTGTGGTCGATTTCCTCAAAAATCAGACCCCACAGATTTAAGTATCCGAACAATAGGTAAAGAAAAGCCCCGGAAAACCGAAGTTTTCCGGGGAAAATAGAACTTTTTTAGCGCTTGGAGAACTGAGGCGCGCGACGGGCGGCCTTGAGGCCGTACTTCTTGCGCTCCTTCATACGAGGATCGCGCGTGAGGAAGCCGGCCTTCTTCAGGACGGCGCGGTACTCGGGGTTGACCAGCAGCAGGGCGCGGGCCACGCCGTGGCGCAGAGCGCCGGCCTGACCGGACACGCCGCCGCCCTCGACGGTGGCAACGATGTCGACCTTGCCGAGCTCCTCGGTCGCGGCGAGAGGCTGACGGACGACCATCTTCAGGGTCTCGAGACCGAAATACTCGTCGATGTCGCGACCGTTGATGGTGATAGCGCCGGTGCCGTTCTGGAAGAGGCGAACGCGGGCGACGGAGGACTTTCTACGGCCGGTGCCGTACAGATAAGGCTTCTTGGACTGATACATTCTTCTCTTCCTCCTTAGACTTCGTAGGCTTCGGGCTTCTGAGCCTGCTGCTCGTGGGTGTCACCAGCATAGATGTGCAGGCGCTTCAGGGAGTCCTTGGTCACGGTGTTGCGGGGCATCATGCCGCGCACAGCCACGCGCATCGCAAGCTCGGGCTTCTCCTGCATGAGAATGCGATACTTGGTCTCCTTCAGACCGCCGACCCAGCCGGAGTGCGTACGATAGTACTTCTGCTCCATCTTGTTGCCGGTGAGGATGGCCTTGGAAGCGTTGATGATGATGACGTTGTCGCCGCAGTCGGCGTGCGGGGTGTAGGTGACTTTGCGCTTGCCGCGGAGCAGATCAGCCGCAGCAACGGCAGTCTTGCCCATGGGCTTGCCGGCAGCATCGATGACGTACCACTTACGCTCGATGTTGCCCTTGTTCGCCATAAAAGTGGACATGGTGTGTTTCCTCCATATTGATCTATGAATGAAAGCTTGTGCTTTACATTTTTATTGTCCCTTGGTAAAATCGGAACGAATTTATTTATAGCATTTGGGCGCGAGAATGTCAACACCATTTTAATTTAGCGCAAGCAATGCTCGTAAATTCTCTCGTTTTCTTTTATTATCTCTCAATCTCTCAAATCGCAAAATCGAAATTCTTTTATTTTTCGCAAGGAGCTGTACCTATGCAGGAAATCTTGGGCCTCGTGCGCCGCTGCGTTACGGACTACGACATGATCCAGGAGGGCGAGACGGTCGCCGTCGGCGTCTCCGGCGGCAAGGACTCGCTCGTCACGCTCACCGCGCTCGCGCGCCTTTCCAAATTCTACCAGAAGCCGTTCAAGGTCGTAGCCATCACGGTCGAAACGGGCGTGCCGGGTATGAGCTTTGACGCCGTGGCCGACTATTGCGCGGCGCTCGGCGTCGAGTACATCCGCGTGAACGTGCCGATCTATGAGATCGTATTTCTGGATCGCAGGGAGAAAAATCCCTGCTCGCTGTGCGCCAAGCTCCGCCGCGGCGCGCTCTCGACCGCGATGAACGAGCATGGCATCAAAACGATCGCGCTCGGCCACCACTACGACGACGCGGTCGAAACACTTTTGATGAATCTCCTCTTTGAGGGCCGCATCGGCTGCTTCCAGCCCGTGACATACCTGAGCCGCTCGGACGTGACGCAGATCCGCCCGCTGCTCTATGTGAAGGAGCAGCAGGTGCGCAATGTCGCGGCAAAGCTCGATCTTCCCATCGTGCACAATCCCTGCCCTGCCAACGGTGAAACGCGCCGTCAGGAGGTCAAAGATCTCATCGAGTCGCTCACCGAGCGCTACCCAGACCTCAAGCAGAAGCTCTTTGGCGCGATGCAGCGGTATCCGCTGTACGGCTGGGATACAAAAAATTCGGAAAAGTGACGTTGTCACTTTTCCGAGAATATTTCACTGCGCTTTGTGCCTCGGTTGGCCGCTGAAAGAGGCCAATTCGACACACGCTTCGCGCAAAGTGTTTTCTGCCACGCGCATGTCGCGGCAGAAAACGATTAAAATCTTTTCGTGCCTATGGGCACCTGGGCAGCCGTTAGCAGCTTTGCTGCTCTACGGATGCCGCGTACCCCTCGCGGGTAAAAACTCTACGAGGCTTTTGTCCTATGTACATTAAATAAACACCAGCCTCAGCAAGATCAGCAGCGCGAGGCCCGGCACGCCGAGGACGGCGATGACGAGAGCGTTGAAAAGATTCAGCCCCAGCGAAAGCTTGGCGAGCACGCCGAGCGCGCTTAGAATGCCGAGCAGCGCAAAGCCGAGCAGCGTGTTGACGAGCAGCTTGCCCGCGAGCTTCAACGGCGCGGCGAACAGCCTGAGCACCGCGAGCAGCGCAAACACGGCAAACAGGACAAGCAGTATTTTTTCCGTTATCCCCATTTTGCGACCCCCTCGCTGCACGTTTTGTACACGGCTTCGCCGCTGCGCTCCTTGATCTGGCGCAGCAGGTAGTCATAGCGTGAGAGCTCGGCGTTGATCTCATACACGCAGGCGTCGACAAGCTCCGGCGCGCAGACCGCGTTGAAGCGCGCGTACGCCTGCGACAGCGCGACACGCGTGTCGCTCAGCTCGCTGAACAAGTCCTGCATGGATGCATCGCGCGCGACGTCACAGCGCAGCAAATTGACCTTTCGCATGTTTTCGCCCTCCCATACCTCTGCAATGTCAGTGTATGGAAAGTGTGGACAAATATTCCTCTTTTCAAACAAGGAGCCAAGTATGGAGCATGAAGATTATATGCGCGAGGCGCTGTCTCTCGCGCGCGAGGCCGCACAGGAGGGCGAGGTGCCTGTCGGCTGTGTCATCGTCAAAGACGGCGAGATCATCGGCCGAGGCCGCAACCGGCGTGAGGAACTGCAGCGCACCTCCTCGCACGCAGAGATGGAAGCCATCGCACAGGCAAATGAACGTCTGCGCTCCTGGCGGCTCGACGGCTGCACGCTCTACGTGACGCTCGAGCCCTGCCCGATGTGCGCGGGCGCGATCGTCAACGCGCGCATCCCGCGCGTCTACTATGGCGCGCGCGACGAGACGATGGGCGCCTGCGGCGGCGTGCTAAACCTCTTTATGGAGCGCTTTCCCTTCCGCCCCGCGCTCGTGGGGGGCATTCTGAAAGACGAATGCCGCGCCGTGCTGGCCGATTTTTTCCGCACGCTGCGTTCGTAAAGTGATTTCGCCTTCGTGCGTCATTTGGCCGGCTGCGTTCGGTGGTTACTGCGTCATTACTGCGTCCGAGATATAGACAGTTTGGCACAGTCTCGCACAGTCCCGCGCAGGCCGCAAACGACTGCGGTGCAAGGATTTTCCTTGATTTGCAAGGGTTTCCGGATTTTCTTTCTATTTAACACTTTTGTAACACTTTCCCTCGAACTTTGTTAACATGCGTCCTTTATCTTAATCCTTGCAAGAGACAATAGCTTCTTTTCATCCAATCTTCCATCTTATAAGAAAAGGGACGCCGTGAGGCGTCCTTTTTCGTTATATTCTGATGTAGGATGGCGTCACGGATCGAAGTCCGCCGCCGCGCCGATACCGAGCGCGATGCACGCGCCGCCGGCGTAGAAGAGGATCTCGGCAAGCGTCGGGCGCGCGGCCAAGGCCGCCGCGCAAAGGATGACGCTCATCGTGCTCGCGGGCATCAGCAGCCGCGGCGCGCCGCCGCGGAAAGCAAAGGCCGCAAATTCGAGCAGCAGCACTGTCAGCGCTGCGAGCGCCAGCGTTTCGACATAGTAGTGGCGCAGGACGGGGTCCGCCGCGTGCTCGCGGTAGAAGAGGATCAGCGCAAGCACCATCGCGCACACGGGCACAAGCAGCGCGATGCCGGGGAACTCCGCCTTGCGGCGCAGCGCGGTCGTAGCGTACAGCAGGCATGCCGCTCCCACCGCCAGAAAGACGGACAGGATCATCGTAAGCGTCGTACGCAGCGAGAACACCAACGAGCACACTGCCGAGCCGATCAGGGCAAAGCTGCCGAGCACCATCAGCAAGACCGCAAGCGTCGAGCGGTCAAAGGCGAAGTAGAGGTCCATGCTGCCGCACAGCTCGCGCTGGGCGGGATAGCGCCGCGCCATGATGAGCGCTATGACCGCCGCAACGATGAGCACCGCGGGCAGCGCCATCGTGTTTAAGTCCATCGGGACAGGAAGTCCATCCGCGTCAAAGCCGACTGCCAGCAGGCGAAGGCGTGCCAGCGCCGCTGCCGCAGAAAAAAGCACCAGCAAAAGCCAATGAAGAATTTTCACAAAACCGAACCCTTTCTTTTTCCGGAATACGGCGCGCACAGCGCCGGAAAACATCTATTTATTGATGATAGCACACTCATCCCCGTTTGTCCATGAATCATTTTGCGGACAAGTCGGTCATACACTGATAAAAACATTGTCACTTAAGCATCGCGGCCGTGGGCCGCAGGGAGGAACACACCTTGAAACAGCTTCTTCGCATCACAATACTATTGCTCGGCCTCATCTGGATCCTCGCCTGGGCGGCGGCAGGCCGCTTTGACGACACGCCGAACACACAGGACGGCTCGGAATCTCCCCTGCCGAGCGGTGAGATCGCCGCCCCCGGCGAGCGCGACAGCGCAAAAAAGCTGCGCGTCCAAATTCAGGGCGAGGTGCAGGAGATGGACATGGGCACATACCTTCTCGGCGTGCTGCGCGCGGAAATGCCCGCCTCGTTTGAGGAGGAGGCGCTCAAGGCGCAGGCCATCGCCGCGCGCACCTACACGCTCTACCGCATCCGCGGCGGCGGCAGCGCCAACCATCCAGACGCCGACGCCTGCGACGATCACACCTGCTGCAAGGCGTACATAAATGCCGAACAGGCCGCAGCCAACTGGGGCAGCATGGCCGTCTACTACGAGGAAAAGCTCGCCCGTGCCGTGAGCGAGACGGACGGCGAGGTCATCTTGTACGACGGCGCGCCCATCCTTGCCGTGTTCTTCTCGTCCGCCGACGGCAGCACGCAGGGCGCGGGCGACGTGTGGATGAACGACCTGCCGTATCTCCAAAAGGTCGATAGCCCCGAGACGGAAGAGCTCGTACCGAACTACTACTCGGTCGCGACGTTCACGGCGGCGGAATTCAAATCCCTCGTCCTCGCCGCCAAGCCGGACGCCGACCTTTCCGGCAGCCCCGAGAGATGGATCCGCGATATCGTGCGAAATGACTCGGACTATGTCGCCTCCGTCACGGTCGGCGGCGTCAAGCTGCGCGGCAATGACCTGCGCACGATTCTCTCGCTGCGCTCGCCGTCATTCACCGTGGAGTACAAGGACAATGCCTTTACCTTCCACGTCACAGGCTACGGCCACGGTGTCGGCATGAGCCAATATGGAGCGAATATCCTCGCCAAGCAGGGCCTTTCCGCCGAGGAAATCGTGCAGCACTATTTTTCGAACACCACCGTCGGCTATTATGACGGCTGAGGCATCGCGGATATTGCAAAGCGGCGGAAAAATTGCTATAATATTAAGATAAAATACGCAAGGAGGCGGGAGAAATGAAGAGCAAGCGTTTTTTGTGTCTGCTGCTTGTATTGCTGATGGTCTTCTCCCTCGCCCCCAGCGAAACGAGGGCCGAGACGACTGTCTATTTCACCGCCGTCAACGACCAGCTTTTGCCCGATCTGAGCGATGAGACGATGCCGTTCTGGTCGGGTGGGCGGCTGTATGTCCCCTCCACGGTCATCACCGGCACGGACTTGGGCCTTTTCTACTCCCGAAGCCGCGACAAGAGCACTGCCGTTGTCTACCGGCAGGGCAGTGCGCTGACATTCAACTTCGCCGCCGGCACCGTTGCCGACCAGAATGACCGCCAGTACAGCGGCCCGGCCATCGTGCGCAGCGACGTTGTGTTCCTGCCGCTCGACCTTCTGACGCAGTTTTTCTCGCTCGACTACAGCTACACGCGCGTGACCTACGGCTATCTCGTCCGCGTCAAGAGCGACACGGTCGTGCTCTCGGACGCGAAGTTCATCGACGCCGCGGCTATGTCCATGGAGCAGCGCTACAACGAATATATGAAGACGCACAGCGAGTCGAATGATCCCGGCAACACGCCGGATCAGAACACCGACGGCGACCGCGACCTTGTCTGTCTCGCGCTGCGCGTGACGGACGAAGAGAGCGCAAACGTCCTGCTCGACACGCTCGCAAGCAACAACGCGACGGCGACATTTCTCTTCTCGGAAGAGCAGCTTTCCTCGCTCGGCGATCTGCTGCGCCGCGTCGTCATCAGCGGCAACGCCGCTGCGCTGCGCATCGACGCTTCCGGCGGCAGCGCGCGCACTCTCAGCGCGATCGAGCGCGCAAACAACGCGCTATGGGCCGCGTGCAACGAAAAAGCGCGGCTCGTCGCGCTCTACGGCGCGTCGGACAAGACGCTGCGCGCCGTGCGCGCCGCGGGCTACTGCCCCATTGACTTTGACCTGGATTACAGCGGCGGTCTTCCCACCGCGGCGCAGGCCGCCAGCAGCATCGCGCGTCAGGCCCGCTCCGGCGGGTGCATCGCCTATCTCGGCGCCGACACCGCCGTGCAGGAAGACTGGAGCGCGCTGCTCTCCCGCCTTCGCTCGTCCTCGCGTCTCATCACGGCGCTCAACGAGCTCGCGGTCACAAAGGACGCGTGACGGTTTTACAAATTGTTCAGGAAACGCGCACAGTTTTGCGTATAATAAACAATAACACAGAAGAAAGACACACGCTTGTGTGAAGGAGGAAACCAGCATGGCACGCAATATTCTTGTCGTGGAGGACGACAATAATATTTCCAACCTCATTAAGATGTATCTCGACAAAGAGGGCTTCGACGTCCGCATCGCCGCCGACGGCGGCAAGGCCGTGGAGGAATTCAAGGAAAAAGAGCCCGACCTCGTGCTGCTCGACGTGATGCTCCCCGTGCTCGACGGCTGGGGCGTGTGCGCCAAGATCCGCGAGACGTCCAAGTGCCCGATCATCATGCTCACCGCCAAGGGCGAGGTCAACCACCGCATCCACGGCCTTGAGATGGGCGCGGACGACTATGTTGTCAAGCCCTTTGAAATGAAGGAGCTGCTTGCGCGCATCAACGCCGTGCTGCGCCGCAGCGAAATCCCCGAGGACACGCACAAGCGCCTCACGTTCGACAAGCTCATCATCGACCTCGACTCCTACGAACTCATCGTCGACGGCAAGAAGATCGACACGCCGCCCAAAGAGCTGGAGCTTCTCTATCACCTCGCCGCCACGCCGAACCGCGTTTACACGCGCAATCAGCTCCTTGACGAGGTGTGGGGCTTCGACTACTTTGGCGACTCGCGCACGGTGGACGTGCATGTCAAGAGGCTCCGCGAAAAGGTCGAAAACGTCAGCGACCAGTGGGCGCTCAAGACCGTCTGGGGTGTCGGGTATAAATTCGAAGTGAAGTAATTCAGTATGCCGGAAGAAAACAAAGAGAAAACACAGAAAAAGCGCTGGACGCTCAAAAAGGTCAAGACCCGCTGCCGCACGATCTACTGGCAGAATTTTCTGCTTACGGCAAGCGTCGTCATGCTGACGCTGGCGCTGCTCGGCAGCGCGTTCTTCGCGCTGACGTATTCCTACGCCATCGACGAGCGCAGCGAGCAGATGCAGAGCAAGGCGACGGTCGTGTCGCACATGGTGTCGTCCTACATGGAAAACGGCTCGCTCACAGGGCTGCGTGAGCTGGCGGACTTCGCTTCGAACGTGACGGATGCAGAATTTCTCATCTGCAACTCGGACGGCAACCTGCTGCTGACGACCGATACAACTCTCGTCAACCGCGTGCTGACCGTGCCGCAGGACGTGGCCGAGGGCGCGATGAGCGATGACACCTACGCCGTGCGCACCACACTCGGCGACATCTATGAGGACACGCACTTCGTCGTCGGCGTGCCGATCGTGAGCGAGGGCGCAACCGTCGGCTTTGTGCTGGCGGTGACCGGCGCGCGGGCGCTGACGACGATGTGGCGCACGTTTATTGGATTGTTTTTCATGACGGCGGTGACGGTGCTGCTGCTCTCGTTCGTCGTGAGCGCGTGGGTCAGCATGCGCCAGTCGCGCCCCATCCACGAGATGGCGGAGGCGACTCGCCGCTTCGCCGAGGGCAACTTCGATGTGCGCATGCACAACTACGAGGGTGTGACCGAGATCACAGAGCTGGCAGAATCTTTCAACAACATGGCGGACTCCTTGCAGGAGACCGAGCGCCAGCGCCGCGAGTTCATTGCGAACGTCTCCCATGAGTTAAAGACCCCGATGACAACCATCGCGGGTTATACCGACGGTATTCTGGACGGCACGATCCCGCCCGAGCAGGAAAAGGAGTACCTGCGCATCATCTCGGACGAGGCGCGGCGGCTTTCCCGTCTCGTGCGCCGCATGCTTGAGGTCTCGCAGCTCCAGTCGCGCGACTTGACGCGCACGAAGGCGCCGTTCGATGTGTGCGAAAGCATGCGCCGCGTGCTCATTTCGATGGAGAAGAAGATCACCGACCGCGGGCTCGATGTCGACGCCGACATTCCCGACAGCGGCATCATGGTGCTCGGCGACAACGACCTCATTACGCAGGTCATCTACAATCTGCTGGAAAACGCGACAAAATTCGCCCGCAAGGGCTCCGCGCTCTATCTCGGCGTAACGACGCTCAACGGCAAGGCGCTGATCTCGGTTCGCAACGAGGGCGACACCATCCCCGCCGAGGAGATCCCACTGCTGTTCGAGCGCTTCCACAAGAGCGACAAATCCCGCTCGGAGGATAAGGACGGCGTGGGCCTCGGGCTCTACGTGGTCAAGACCATTCTGGACCAGCACAAGGAGCACATCGCCGTCACGAGCGAAAACGGCCTGACGACGTTCACCTTCAGCGTGACGCTCGCCGGCGGGCAGACCGCGCAGTAAAGTCCCCATCAGGAGAAGCAAACACTATGGATCACGAGAATCAGGATATTCCCCAGAGCGGGCAGGGCAATGAGCCGCGTGAGGTCGTGCTGCGCTATGAAGCACCGGTCACGCCCATCGTGGAACGCTACATTCAGCCCACACCGCTGCCCGGACAGCCAAAAAAGGACCCGCCGCGTAAAAAGCGGAAAGGACTTAAAATCTTCCTTTTCTGCATGCTCGGGCTGCTCATCGTCAGCGGCATCGTCACGGCGCTGTGGCTCGGCGGCGCGTTCGACGATCACCGGTCCTATCACGACGATGATTTTGAGCAGCGCCATGACGAGGATTATTACGACAACAGCGAGCATGGCGAAACGACCATCAAGCGCCTGCCCAACACCGATCAGGTCAAGCTCCGCTACAACGAGAGCCACGGCGAGGCGCTGACGATCCAGGAAATTTACCAGAAAGTCAATCCCTCCACCGTCACGGTGCTCACGGGCAATCGCGACGGCAGCGCCATGGTCGGCACGGGCGTCATCTTCACCGAGGATGGCTTCATCCTCACGAACGCCCACGTCATCGCGGGCGGCTCGGAGTGCTACGTCGTGCTCGACACGGGTGAGGATTACCGTGCGTGCCTTCTGGGACTTGACGAAGAAAAGGACCTCGCTGTCATCAAGATCGCGGCCAGCGGCCTTCCCGCCGCGGAATTCGGCGACTCTGACGCGCTGACCGTCGGCGATCCGGTGTACGCCATTGGCAACCCGCTCGGCGTGGAGCTGCGCGGCACACTGACCGACGGCATCGTCTCCGCCATCAACCGCGACGTGTACGTCGACGGCGTGACGATGACGCTCATTCAGACGAACGCCGCGCTCAACAACGGCAACTCCGGCGGCCCGCTCATCAATGTGTACGGTCAGGTCGTCGGTATCAACACGATGAAGATGGGCTCGTCCTCCACCACGAGCGTGGAGGGCCTCGGCTTTGCCATTCCCATCGCCTCGACCGCCTATATGATCAATGACCTGATCGCCTACGGTGAGGTACACGGCGAGGTGATGATCGGCATTTCGGTGCAGCCCGTTCCCGTCACGGCAGAAAATGGCGAGAGCGCGCTTCTCGTCATGGAGGTCACGCCCGGCGGCCCCGGTGAGGAGGCCGGCATCCAGGAGGGTGACCTTATCGTAGCGGCCGACGGCGAAGCGTTGACAAAGTCCACCGACCTTCTGCGTGTCCGCCGCCGCCATGAAGCAGGCGAAACGCTCAAGCTCTTAGTCGAGCGTGACGGCAAGCGCTTCACCGCAGACGTTGTTTTACGCGAAAGCGACACATGAGGATATCGACATGAAGAAAAAGCAATTTGCGCTTGGCTCGCTGCTCCTCGGCGCCGCCTCCTGGCTGTGCCTGTGGGGATTGCAGCATATTGAGCGCCGCATGAAAAAGAAACAGGAAAAGTAAAAAAACAACGATCTCCGTCCGGCGGAAGGTTCCGCCGGACGGGGATCGTTTTGTACTCTGCACCAGCGCTGCTTTTTCTGGTCGTTCCGTTCCTTTTATATTGCAATTTAGAGAATGGATTCTACAATACCACCATTTCTGATTTTAAACAAGTCTCCCCATTCAGAATAGTATCCATGCATAATAACAACCGAATCAACTTCATATTGCCATGTAACTTCATATATTTGAGATGAAATATCGCACATTTATTTTCCAGCACGCTGAAAAACGCATATGAAAGGCCGGGATAGAACAATACCGCATCCGTTGAATAGTCCTTAATCGTTGTCACGCTGACCGGCTGTCGAAAATCTCTCCGTCGCTCTGGGCAATTCATTTTCTTCGTTCCGTCATTGCAGCACACCGTATACTTTCCTCTTGTCTGCAAATCATTGATATAGCGACGGATAATTCCCTCAGTCACCTCCGCTACATTCTCAATCAGCATTTCTTCTCCACACCATCTTTCAAACAGATGAAGTGTCTGCTCATAGCTCTCCATTGTCTTTTCGCTGAGCTGTTTGCTTTGGCAATAGAGCATATACTCGTCGATCTGGCAAATCATTTTGTTAGTAAACATAAAAAACTCCCCCAATTCATCCGGTTTTGTCACCCAATGAATTGAGGGAGTTTGTATCTTTAAGGCGAAAGATTTATAGCTTTTCAAAGCGTTTTCATTGTATTTTGGCCTTGTTCATCGCTTTGAAAAATTCCTGACTACTCGCAAAAAACCTTGTACCGCCTATACTTCACCTCACACCCTATAGATCTTCCGTTGTAAACGGATGCGGTCCGCGATCATGGCGATAAACTCGCTGTTGGTCGGCTTTCCTTTCGTGTTGGATACCGTGTAGCCAAAATAGCGCTGGAGCGTCTCCAGGTCGCCGCGGTCCCACGCGACCTCGATCGCATGGCGCACAGCGCGCTCGACGCGCGAGGGCGTGGTGCTGTAGCGGCGCGCGACCTCGGGATAAAGCACTTTCGTCACGGCGTTGATGACATCCATGTCCTGCACGGCGATGACGATGGCCTCGCGCACGTACTGATAGCCCTTGATGTGCGCGGGCACGCCGACCTCGTGGATCACTGCCGTGACCTCGCGCTCAAGCGCCTGCGACTCGTCCTCGCTCTCCTCACCCTCGTTGACCGCGCGGCGCATCTGGTCTAAAAGCGAGGTCAGCTCGCAGGGCTTGGGCATGAAGAACGATACGCCGCGGCTCATCGCCTGCGACACGATCTGATCGCGATAAAGAGCCGAGACGACAACTGTCTTCATCTGCACCTTGTCCTTCGCCGCCTGCTCGAGCACGCCAAAGCCGTCAAGTCCCGGCAGCAAAAGATCCATCACAAGAAGCTGCGGCTTTCGCTCCGCTATATCCTGCGCCGCAGCCAGTCCGTCGGCTGCGCATCCCACTACGTCGAACTCACCCGTTGCTTCCAATGCCTGTTTCAGTGCTGTGCGGAACTCCTCGTTTGCGTCCGCTAATACGACCGTGATCCTCTTGTCCATGTCATCCCGTCCTTTTCACACAAGTTTTCGCCGACCCAGCCGGCCAGCTTCAGCAGCAAAATGTGACGTCTTCGTTCTGCCATGGCTTTAAGCTAACATATTTGGACAGCGTTTTCAAGCGAGTTATGTCGAATCTAACCATCTTTTTCTAACTTTTTGCGCGAAAACTTGGTTGTTTTTACGGAATCTTAACGCAAATGTTCTTCCATCTTGGTAGGTTATTCACTCGAAAGGCCCGCCGCAGAGAGCATATTTTCGATAAAAATGCCATAACCTCTTGACGGATCATCCACCAGAACATGCGTCACCGCGCCTACAATCTTGCCATCCTGCAAAATCGCGCTGCCGCTCATTCCCTGCACCACGCCGCCGGTCTGCGTAAGAAGCTCCTCGTCCGTCACGTGCAGCAGCAAATTTCGCGTGCTGCCGCTCGGCGAGTAGATCTTTTCGATCTCGATGTCATACTCGCGCGTTTCATTGCCGGAAACGGTGGCCAGGATCGTCGCCTTGCCGGTCTTGACCTCGTCCTTTTTTGCGATCGGCAGCGCCGCGCCGACGATCTTTGCTGCGTCCTCTGCCGAGAGCTTGCCGAAAATGCCGCATTCGGTGTTGGCGTAAAGCGTTCCGCTGTCGCGCGTCAGGTCAAAGTCGCCCTTGAGCTCGCCGGGCGAGGCACGCTCTCCCTTTTTCACCGCCTTGACCGAGGCGTCCATGATGCTGCCGTGGTCGAGCGGCAAAAGCTGTCCCGTGTCCACGTCCGTCACGCCGTGGCCCAGCGCGCCGAACGTGCCGCTCTGCGGATCAAAGAAGGTCATCGTGCCGATGCCCGCCATGCTGTCGCGCACCCAGGCGCCGAGGCGGTACTCGCCATCCTCGTCCTTCTCCGGCTCTGCGCTCAGCTCGATCGTGCGGCTGCCGCGCTTGACGGTCAGCGCCGCGGCGTCTTCATCGTTTTCTGCCAAAAGCTGGCGGAATTCCTCAATGGTGTCCAAGCTTTGCCCGCCGATGGCCGTGATGACGTCGCCCTCCTTGAGTCCGCAGTCCTTCGCCGGACTTTCCCCATCGGAAAAGCCCACGACGAGCACGCCGTCAGAAAAGAGCTTCACGCCGACGGTCTGTCCGACGGGGATCAGCTCGCTGACCGTCCGGTCCGCCGCCTGCGCAGACGGCATTGCGATCGCAGCGGCAGCAAAAAATCCCAGCAGGATCGCCGCCGTTCGCTTTTTTGTGCGATGCGTTCCATCCATTCTCTCACCCCTTTAAAAAATGCGGGCGGGCGGCGCGCCTGTGCGCGCAGGACGCTGCCGTCCGCCCAATGCCGGAAATTTTTTCTTTCTCATTTCTTTTTCTCTGTCCGGCGCATTTACTTTCTGCGCTTCGGGCAAAATTAAAAGGTGCAAAATTTTGATGCGCTGGCATCGCTTTTCGAAATAACGCCGTAAATGCGGACAAAAAAATTCCGCAGACCAAAGTCTGCGGAATTTTGGGAATTGTTTCCATTTAACGCTCGCGGTTGAAAATTTTGAAGATGTCGTCGAACGGATCGGGCTCATCTTCGTGCTTGGCCTCTTCCTCGGCCTTTTCCTTGTCGAAGTCGAGCGGCGCAAGACCGGCAGCGGCGCTCTCGCCGCTCTGCTCGGCAGGCTTCTTATCCTTGTTGAAGTCCAGCGCGCCGGGCGCCTTGTCAAAGCCCGTGGCGATGACGGTGACGCGGATCTCGTCGTCGAGCGTCTCGTCGAACGTCGCGCCGAAGATCGTGAGCGCGTCGGGATGCACGGCCTCCTGCACGAGGGACGCTGCCTGCTCGACCTCGTCGAGGCCGATGTCCATCGAGCCCGTGACGTTGATGAGCACGCCGTGCGCACCGTTGATGGAGGTCTCCAGCAACGGGGACGAAATGGCCATGCGCGCGGCCTCCTCGGCCTTGTTCTTGCCGGCGGCGCGGCCGACGCCCATGTGGGCAAGACCCGCGTCCTTCATGATGGCGGTCACGTCGGCAAAGTCGAGGTTGATGAAGCCCGTGTCGCGGATCAGGTCGGAGATGCTCTGCACCGCCTGACGCAGTACGTCGTCCGCGATCTCGAACGCGTTGGCAAAGGTGATCTTCTGGTCGGTCGCATGCTTGAGGCGCTCGTTCGGGATGATGACGAGCGAGTCGACCTTGGTCTTGAGCTCTTCGATGCCCGCTTCCGCCTGCGTCATGCGGCGGCGGCCTTCAAAACCGAAGGGCTTCGTCACGACGCCGACGGTCAGGATGCCCGCCTCGCGCGCGATCTCGGCAACAATGGGCGCGCCGCCCGTGCCGGTGCCGCCGCCCATGCCGGCGGTGATGAAGACCATATCAGTGTCCTCGAGCGCCTTGGCGATCTGGTTGCGGCTCTCCTCGGCGCTCTTGCGGCCGACCTCAGGGTCGGAGCCCGCGCCCTGACCGTGCGTCAGCTTTTCGCCGATCTGAATTTTATAAGTGGCGGCAGACACGTTGAGCGCCTGCTTATCTGTATTCACCGCGACAAAGTCGACGCCGCGTGCACCGGTGCGCACCATGCGGTTGACCACATTGTTGCCGCCGCCACCAACGCCGATGACCTTGATCTTAACTACGTTTTCAGGACCGGTCTCCAATCCGAATGCCATGTCGGTTCCTCCTGCAATCTGTTGTATGGGCAAGGCACTTGCCGCTGCAAGCGCCACAATATCAGGTATTTGCTATCTTAATTATTGTATTACGGTTTTCCCGCGGGGTCAATAGCAATCGGCCATTTCGGGGAAACTTTTTTACGTCAACTTCCGTCTTTATTCCGGGATGAAGTCAGCCCTGCCGTCGTTCATCAGGTTGATCGTGCCGGTCTGGTTGGCTTCAAGCTGCTCCACCACCGTGCGCACATTCCCGAGCTTGTAGGCAATGTCCGCATCCCAGGGCATTTTGACCGTAAATCGGTCCAAATAGGTAAAGGTGATGGCCGTGCCGTCGCTCAGGTCGATCTCGCCGATCATGGAGAGAAGCTGCTTATCCTCCGCTGTGCGCAGCAGCGTGAGCAGGCGCTCGAATTTATAAGAATCCTCGTCCGCAAACGCCGCCATCGCGCCGACCGCGGGCTCGACGAGCGTGCAGCCGGTCACGCGCGCGCAGCCCTCGGGGATCTGCGATGCGCGCTCCAGAATTTTGCCTTCGTCGCTCATGAGCCATGTGCCGTTTTCGCCCGTCAGCGCGGCGGAGGCCGTGCACTCCGTCACGGTCAGAATGAGCGCGTCGGGGTATTTACGGTTGATGACAACGGTCTCCACATACGGAAGCGTGTCGAAAATGGATTGTTTGACCTTATATTTGTTCAGCAGCACAAGGTTCTGCTCCTTCTGCACGCCGGCCGCCTCGATGATCTGCTCCTCGGTATAGCGCTCGTTGCCCTCCACCACGATCATATCGATGCGGAAGAACATCGTCAGCGCGCCGAGAAACGCGGCGATCACGACCGCGAGGCACAAAAGTCTCAGCGGGAAAGAGGCTCTTCCCCGCCTGCGCCGTCTGTTTCTTCGCTTTGACGCCATAGTTTTCCTGCCTTTTTTCTTCGTTTGCTTATGTAACCGTCTCCCGCCGCACGTGCGCGCCCAGCGCGTAAAGGTCGCGCTCAATGCTCTCATAGCCGCGGTCGATGTGCTCGATGCGCGAGATGCGCGTGAGCCCGTCGGCCTGCAATCCCGCGATGACGAGCGCCGCCCCCGCACGAAGGTCGGTGCACTTGACGCGCGCGCCGTGCAGGTGCTCGCGTCCCGTGACGACGGCCACGCGTCCCGCGACGCGCACCTCCGCGCCCATGCGCGCAAGCTCGTCGACATGGCGGTAACGGTTTTCAAAAATATTCTCTACAAAAACGGTGCTGCCCGCGCTTTTCAAAAGCGCCGCCATCAGCACCGGCTGCGCGTCCGTCGGAAAGCCCGGATAGGGCGCCGTGCGCACAGGGCGGATGGAACTGAGACTGCCATCACTTTGGAGGAAAACATCGTCCTCCCCGCTTTTGACCGTGCAGCCCGCCTCGCTCAGCGCGCCGGACACGGTCGAAAGCGGCCGCGGGTCGCCGCCGCGAAGGCGCACCTCTCCCCCGCAGCAGGCCGCGGCGCAGAGATACGTCGCGCCCACGATGCGGTCGGCGATGATGCGGTATTTCCCGCCGTGCAGCGCGCGCTTTCCCTCGACTGTGATGATCGAGCCTCCCGCGCCGCGGACGTTGCCGCCCATCGCGTTGATAAAGTTCTGTAAATCGACGATCTCCGGCTCGCGCGCGGCATTGTAGATCGTCGTCACGCCGTCTGCGCCACAGGCGCAGAGGAGCGCATTTTCCGTCGCGCCCACGCTCGGCATGGGTAAGTACACATCGCTCCCGAGAAGCGTTCCGCCGCGGCACTTGAGCTCGCCGCCCGTCTCCCTGATCTCTGCCCCCAAGGCGCTCAGGGCGCTTAAGTGCAGGTCAATGGGACGCGGCCCCAGCTCGCAGCCGCCGGGATAACAGATCGTCGCTTCCCTGCAGCGCGCCAGAATCGCGCCGAGAAAGATGACCGACGAGCGCATCTCTCGCATCAGTGCGTCCGGCACGACCGCGCAGTCCATGCGCGCTGTGTCGACCACGAGCGCACTGTCCTCCCAGTGCGTGCAGCAGCCCAAGTGCCGCAAAATGGCAACGGACGCATCCACGTCCCGCAGCTTCGGACAATTTTCGATCACGCAGGTGTCCGCGCACAAAAGCGTCGCCGCCAAAATCGGCAGCACACTGTTTTTTGAGCCTTGTATCGTGAGTTCTCCGTACAGGCGCTCCCCGCCCTCTACCAACAGCTCACACATCATGTTCCCTCCCGCAAGCACATTACTTTTCCATCGTATGGCTTTTGCAGGAAATAGGTGACTGCCGGTTTTCGCAGGGCGATAGTTAGGCATTTTCAGTATAGCCATTTTGCCGCGGCGCGTCAACTTCTTTTTGCCTTGCTTTCCCGCCCGCTTTGTGGCAAAATGAGACTATTGTATTTCTCCCCGAAAGGAGTCTTTTTTCATGAAAAAAACGCTCAAAATTGCGCTCTATATTCTGTTGGCGCTCGTTTTGATCGTGCTGGCTTACGTCATCTATGTCTTTGCCGCGTACTACCGCGTGGAGGACTGGCAGACGCTCAGCGTGGTGCACTGCGACGCCGCCTCTGCAGCACCGATGGAGGGCGCGCCGCAGACCGGCGTCACTTACCGCGTTTCGTCGGCCAACGTGGGCTTCGGCGCGTACAGCGACGATTACAGCTTCTTCATGGACGGTGGCAAGGAGAGCCAAGCCCGCAGCGGGCAGGCTGTCGACGAGAATATGCGCGGCGAGGTCTCGCTCGTCAAGGACCTCTCGCCCGACTTTGCGCTCTTTCAGGAGGTCGACATCGACGGCACGCGCAGCTGGCACATCGCAGAGGACGCTTATCTCAGTGATGTGATGGAAAACAGCGAATTCAACGAGGTCTTCGCGCAGAATTATGACAGTCCCTACCTCTTCTATCCTCTTATTAACCCCCACGGCGCGAACCAGTCCGGTATCGTGACGCTCTCGCGCCATCCGATCTCATCCGCCGTGCGCCGCTCGCTGCCGATCGAGACGAGCGTTATGAAGCTTGTCGACCTCGATCGCTGCTACTCCGTCAGCCGCGTCCCGATGGAAAACGGCAGGGAGCTGGTGCTCTATAACCTGCATCTTTCGGCCTACACGTCCGACGGCACCATCGCGACCGAGCAGCTTGAAATGCTCTGCGCCGATATGCTGGCAGAATATGAAAACGGCAACTACTGCGTCGCGGGCGGCGACTTCAATAAGGACCTGCTCGGCAATTCTGCCGAGATCTTCGGCGTCGCGGGCGGCGAGAACGACACCTGGGCGCAGCCCATCCCCGAGGGGACGATCCCCGACGGGCTCTCCCTTGTCGTGCCGTTTGACCCCGAACACCCCGTCGCCACCTGCCGCACGGCCAACGAGCCCTACAACGAGGAGACGACCTTCCGCGTCACGGTCGACGGCTTCCTCGTGTCCGATAATGTCGAGGTCGTCTCCGCCGATGTCGTCGACGCGGGGTATCGCTACTCCGACCACAATCCCATCTATATGGACTTCATTTTGGAGGCGGAATAAAGCGTCAAAAGTAAAGGAAGCGAGCCAAAAGCTCGCTTCCTTTTTGTTCTCTTTTACTTGAGAAGCGTCATCACCGTGTCGTAGATGCGCTTGGTCGCGTCGGGAATGCCGAGCGCCGCCATGTTTTGAGACATCGTCTCCATCCGCTGCGGATCGTTCAGGATGCCCGCCGCGGCGGCGAAGAGCTTCTTGCCGTCAATGCCCTCTTCCGGCAGCACCAGCGCCGCGCCGTGGTCGCTGAGCAGCGCCGCGTTCTTTTCCTGATGGTGGTTCGTCACGTTGGGCGACGGCACCAGGATCGCCGGAACGCCGAGCGCCGTCAGCTCGCTGAGCGTGGACGCGCCCGCGCGGCAGATAACGAGGTCGGCGGCGCGCATGACAGTCGCCATGTCGTAGATGTACTCGCGCACGTCGAGCGCGGGATGCTCGGTGATCTCCAGCCCGTCGTCGTGCATCCACTGCTGCATCGGTTTCCAGCAGATCTCGCCGACGCCATGGATATGGTAAAAGGGCTCCTTCGCGCTCTCAAGCGCCAGAAACTCCGCCATCGCGCGGTTCATCGCGTTCGACCCGAGGCTGCCCCAGAACGAGACGATGAGCTTGCGTCCGTCGTTCATGCAGAGCCTTTCCTTCGCCTGCTGCTTGCTGATCGTGAAGAAGTCGCCGCGCACGGGCGTACCGGTCACGACCACCTTTTCGGGGTGCTTGTAGTGCGCGCGGCAGTCCTCAAAGCCAACCATGATGCGGTCGCAGTGGGGCTCCAGCTGTCGCGTCGTCAGCCCCGGCACAATGTTTGACTCGTGCACCGCCGTGGGGATGCCCGCCTTTGCGCCGTAGCGCACGAGTGGATAGCTCGCGTAGCCGCCGGTGCCGACGATCAGGTCGGGGTGAAAATCATTTAAGATCGCGTTCGCCTCACGCTCGGCGTGGGCGAGATTTTTGAGCGAGACAAGGTTGTGCTTGATCTCCGCGGGCCTGAACGAGCGGTGGAACGATGAAATGTTCACCGTACGGAACGGATAGTCCGTGTGCGCGATCAGATCGCGCTCCAGTCCGCGCTCCGCGCCGACAAATAAGATCTGCGTGCTCGCGTCCTTTTCCCGCATGTAGCCCGCGAGCGCGAGCGCGGGGTTGACGTGTCCTGCCGTGCCGCCGCAGGTAAAGATGACCTTCATAGCCGTTTTCTCCTTCCCGCGTCAGCGCATCTGGCGCGAAACGCTCAGTACGATGCCGACCTCGGCCAGCTGAATCACAAGCGCCGTGCCGCCGTAGCTGAAAAATGGCAGCGAAATGCCCGTGTTCGGGATCAGATTCGTCACGACCGCGATGTTCAGAAATACCTGCAAGGCGATCTGCGTCGTCACGCCGACGGCAAGCAGACTTCCGAAGCGGTCGCGCGCGTGCAGGGCGATCCAGTAGCCGCGGATAATGAGCAGCGCGAACATGACCATGATGATCGTCGCGCCGACAAGGCCGAGTTCCTCGCAGATGATGGCGAAAATAAAGTCGTTGTGCTCTTCGGGCAGGAACAGAAACTTCTGCCGGCTCTTGCCAAGGCCAAGGCCGAACAGGCCGCCCGAACCGATGGAGAGCAAGCTCTGCCGGATCTGATAGCCCTTGTCGCGCATCCACTCTTCGTTGAACGGGTCGAGCCAGATGTCAATTCGGCTCGAGTTGTAGGTGATGATGCCGGTCGCAAAGGCGTAGATCACCAGCAGCACCAGCGCAAAGCCGAGACCGACCCAGTAGTTGCGGATACCGCCGACGTACATCATCACCGCGCCGACGCCGAGCAGCAGCACCATACCGGAAAAGTGCGGCTCCTTCGCCATCAGCGCCGCAATCACGCCGAGGATAGCGGCATACGGTACGATACCTTCACGAAATGTGGCCATTTTGTCTTTTTTCTTTGAAATGCTATCGGCAAAATAGAGGATAATGCCGACCTTGGCGATCTCAGACGGCTGGAACTGGATGGGTCCGAGACGGATCCAGCGCTGCGCGCCATGCGTCAGTCGGCCCGTGCCGATGCCCGGGATCAGAACGAGCACCAGCAGGATGATGGAAAAGATCAGCAGCATCTTCGCCACCGCGCGATAGCGCTCGTAGTTCATCTTGCCAATCACAAACATCCAGAAAATGCCGAAAAGTGCAAAAGCTCCCTGACGGATCAGGTAGTATGCGGGATTGCCCTCTTCATAGTAGGCCGAGGGGAAACTGGCGGAAAACAGCATGATCAGGCCCACGCCCACGAGCGTAAGCACCAGCAGAAGATACGGAAGGTCCAGCGGTCCGCGGCCCGCTTCGCGCGCCGCCGCCTCGATGGCCTTCGCCCGCTCGCGCTGCTCCTGCCGCAGCAAGCGTTCTTCCTTGGTCATGCAGTCTTCCCCCTTTCATACTGATTGCAAACTCGCGCTCTGCGCGAGTTTGCCTCCATTTTGCAACCAAGCGTCGCAGACTTTCGCGCCCGCAGGCGCAAAATATTTTTAATCATTTTTCGCCGCGACCGGTGCGTGGCGAAAAATACTTCTCGCAGAGTGAGTGTCGAGCCGCCAAGGGCGGCGAGGCACAGAGCGCCGCGCATCCCCTCTCATTTTTGAGAAACGGCTTGCCGTTTCTCAAAAATGAAATCTGTTGAGTACTCCGAACAGCGCCGCCAGACAGCACAGCGCACTCACGCTGGTGAACACAGCGACAAGCTTCACCTCGCTCCAGCCGCAGAGCTCGAAGTGGTGGTGCAGCGGCGCCATTTTGAAAAGGCGCTTGCCGTGCGTGGCTTTGAAGTAGATGACCTGCAAAATGTCGGACAGCGTCTCGCAGATGTAGACAAAGCCGACGGGGATCAGCACAAGCGGCATATCGTAGGCAAAGGCCAGCGCCGCCACCGTGCCGCCGAGGAACAGCGAGCCTGTGTCGCCCATGAAGACCTTGGCGGGGTGGAAATTGTAGATAAGGAAGCCGAGAAGTCCCCCGACGAGCGCCGCAGCATAAATGCCGAGCTGCTCATAGCCCTGCCACCAGATGGCGAGCACGGTGAAAAACAGGCCGACCGGCACCGTCACGCTGCCGGCCAAGCCGTCGATGCCGTCCGTGATGTTGACGGCGTTGACCGTGCCGACGATGACAAACGCCGCAAACACCATGTACACCCACCAGCTCATGACGATCTGCGTGTTAAAAAACGGCACGTAGAGGTTCGGCGTCAGCATACCCTCAAAGCGCATCAGGCAGAGGAACGCGACCGCCGCGGCGAGCTGGAGCAGGAACTTCTGGATGGCCGTGAGGCCGAGGTTCTGCTTGTGCTTCACCTTTTCAAAGTCGTCTAAAAAGCCGATGCCGCCGAAGATCAGCGCAAAAAAGAAGATGTAGAGGTGCTCAAAGTCCCCCGCCATCATGCCCTTCCAGCCGCAGATCAGGATAGAGACAAAGATGCCGAGGATGAACATTAAGCCGCCCATCGTCGGCGTGCCGGCCTTTCCGGCGTGCCAGGTGGGGCCGTCCTCGCGGATGCTCTGTCCGGCCTTGAGCTTTCTCAGCTCAGGGACCAGAAATTTTCCCGTGATCGCGGAGACCGCGAAGCTCAGTATGCAGGCAATGATGATCTTCATGTTCGTTTTCCTTCGCCGCGTCGGCGGCGTCCTTCCTTTGTACTTGCGCGAACCTCTCGCGCACGACCTCCCTCTCGTCGAGGTGGTATTTTATCGTTCCGATCTCCTGATAGGTCTCGTGCCCCTTGCCGCAGAGGACGACCACGTCGCTCTCTTTCGCCTCATGGAGCGCAAAACCGATGGCCTCGCGCCGGTTTTCGATGACGGCGAACGGCGTTCTGCTCTCCAAAAGTGCGGGGAGCACATCGCGCAGGATGGCGTAAGGATCTTCGGTGCGGGGATTGTCGCTCGTGAGAACAACGAAGTCCGAGAGCGCCGCGGCGATGCGGCCCATGCGGGGTCGCTTCGTCTTATCGCGGTCGCCCCCGCAGCCAAAGAGCGCGATGACGCGCCCGTCGGCAAAGCCGCAGACCGTGGAGAGAATATTTTTGAGCCCGTCGGGCGTGTGCGCATAGTCAATGATGACGGTGAACGGTGCACTCAGCGGTACGACCTCGCACCGGCCCTTGACGCCGACACATTCCGTCAGCGCCTTCGCCGCATCGGAAAGCGGCACGCCGAGCGCCTGCACGGCAGAAAGCGACGCGAGCGCATTGTAGAGCGAAAAGCCGCCGGGGATGCCGATCCTCGTCTCCTCGTGGTCGAGGTCGGTGCAGGCGGTGAAGCGCACGCAGTCGTTTTCGTAGCGGGTGCGCCAGCCGACAAGGTCGTTCGTCATGCCCTGCCCGAATGTCACCCGCTCGCCCGTAAAGCGGGCGAGCAAGCGCTCCGTCCACGCGTCGTCGCCGTTGACGCAGGCGATATCGCACTGGTCGAAAAGCCGCGACTTCGCGTCACAGTAGGCCTCCATCGTGCCGTGGTAGTCGAGGTGATCCTGCGTCAGGTTCGTGAAAACACCGACGCGGAATCGGATTCCTTCTACCCTGCTCTGCATCAGCGCGTGGGACGAGACCTCCATCACGGCATAGGTGCAGCCCGCATCGACCATCTGGGCGAGCAGGCGCTGCACGGTCAGCGCGTCGGGCGTTGTGCGGTCGGTCGGGATGGTCTTGTCACTGATCAAATTCTGATTCGTGCCGATCAGGCCGACCCTCGTGCCCTTTGTGCGCTCCAAGAGCTGTTTGATAAGATACGTCGTGGTCGTTTTGCCGTTTGTGCCGGTCACGCCGACCACGGTGAGTTTTCCCGCCGGAGTACCATACCATACCGCCGCGCAAAGCGCAAGCGCTTTGTGCGCATCCGGCACTAAGATATAGGGAATTTCCGTCTCCGGCGGATGCTCGCACACGGCGCAGGCTGCGCCGCGCGCTTTGGCTTCGGCGATAAACTCGCCGCCGTCCTCCATCTCCCCCGGCAGGGCGAAGAAGAGGAATCCCTCTTCTACCTTGCGGGAATCGAGCGCAAGGCCGCTGACTATCAGGTCAGGCGGCGCATGCACCGTTTTGTCTTCTAATGCGGAAATAAGCTCAGATAACTGCGTTTGAAAAATTCCTTTCGGAATTGGATCTTGCTGTCTTTAGTCGCGCACCGAGCTGTCGCTGAACTGGACGCGCACGACCGTACCGGCCTCGACCTCCGTGCCCGCGGCGATGCTCTGCGAGATGGCGCGCACCGTGGACGAGCTTGCGTTCGTCGCGCCGGAAACGCCCATGATGAGCCCAGCGTTCACGATCTTCTGGTTCGCGGTCGCGGCGCTGTCGCCCACGACGTTCGGGACGATGCACTTGTCGGTCGACTTCTCCGCGCCGAGGTAGAGGATGATCTCCGCGCTGTTCGGCACGATTGCGCCGCCCGCGGGCGTCTGGTCGGTGACGGTATCGCCGCTGCCGACGGTGCGGAAGCTGAAGCCGTTCGCGCTCAGGCGCTCGGCCGCCGCGTCCTTGCTGAGGCCGACGACGTTCGGCACAGTCTTATCCGCGCCGACGAGCTCTTCAGCGGTGTAGCTCGGCTCAATGCCGAGATACGGCAGGATCTCGCCCATGACGGAACTCGCCACGGGGGCGACCATGTTACCGCCGGAAACGTAGGTACCGGTCCACTTGCTCGGCTCGTCGAGCGTCAGGAGCATCATCACCTGCGGGTCATCCGCGGGGGCGAAGCACACGAACGAGACGATGACGCCGCCGCCGACCTTATCGGCTGTGCCGGTCTTGCCGCCGATGCGGTAGCCCGCGACCTGACCGTTCTTGCCCGTGCCGCTTGTGACCTCATACTCCATAATGTCGCGCACGAGCGCGGACGTCTCCTCGGAGACGACCTGACGGATGGGCGTGGAGTCGTGCTTGGAGACGACGTTGCCGTCCTGGTCGGTGATCTCTTCGACAAGATAGGGCGTATAGAGGTAGCCGCCGTTGACGCAGGCGCACTGCGCCGCCAGCAGCGCGATGGGCGTGACGTTGAAGTTCTGGCCGAAGGCGTAGCACGCCAGCGCCAGCGTCGAATATTTAATTTCGCTGTTGACGAAGCCGCTGGCCTCGCCCGTGGTGTCGATGCCGGTCTTCTCCGTCAGGCCAAAGTCCAGCATGTACTGGTAAAACTTGTCGTTGCCGATGCGAAGGCCGATGTTGATGAACGCGGGGTTGCAGGAGTTGGCGAACGCCTGCGTCAGGTTTTGCTGGCCGTGACCGGGCGCGCGCTTGGAGCAGTTGATGGTCTCGCCCTCGATCTTTACGCTGCCGCTGCAATAGAAGCCCGTGTTCAGGTCGACAACGTTTTCCTCAAGCGCCATTGCGAGCGTCAGTGTTTTGAACGTGGAGCCCGGCTCGTAGGTGTCGTTGATGGCCTTGCTGCGCCACTGCTTGTTGAGAAGGTCTCTCATGTTTTCGAGGACCTGCTCCTCCGTCATGCCGGAGGTCAAAAAGTCGTTGTAGACCGTGCCGGGGGAATTCAAGTCGTAGGTCGGCAGCGACGCCATCGCCAGCACCGCGCCGGTGTTGACATCCATGACGATGCCCTCGGCGCCCTTGCCGGTGCCGAAGCGCGCCTCGAGCTCCTGCACACCTTTCTCAAGGTAATACTGGATGGTCGTGTCGAGCGTCGTGTGCAGGTCGCAGCCGTTTTCCGCGTCGAAATACTGGTCGTACTGGTAGAGCACGGAGCGGCCGTCGCGGTCGCGCGCGGTGACGACCATACCGTTCTCGCCGGTCAGCTCGTCGTTGTACGCCGCCTCAAGGCCCATCGCACCGCCGAGGTCATTGGTAAAGCCGATGACCTGAGAGGCGAGCGTCCCCTTGGGATAGGTCCTCTTGCTCGTCGGACGAATGAAAACGCCCTTGAGGTCGTTCTCATTGATGAATTTGCGCACCTTGTCGGCGAGCTCATCGTCCGCTTTTTTCTTGAGCTCTTCGTACTGCGAGTTCGTTTTCTCCATCTTTTTGAGGATGTCAGCGGGGTCAAGGTCCAGAATTTCAGCAAGGCCGCCCGCGATCAGGTTTTGATCCTGATCGTTTTCAATGATCTCCTTCGGAGAGATGAAAATATCCTCCGCCGAGGCGGACATCGCGAGGATCGTGCCGTTTCGATCGTAGATCGTGCCGCGGCTCGCCTCCACCGTGGTGCGCAACGTTTGCTGGCGCACAGCGACGGACTGGAGCTCGTCATGCTCGGTGATCTGCCAGCGATAGAGTTGGGTAAAGAGCAGCACAAACGTCAGCACGCCGAACACGCCCAGAAGCAGCAGCGTTCTTGTCTGAATGATGCGGTTTGCGCGGCGCGCGGATTCGGGCCGTCTTTTCTGGTTCTGGGGGCGTGGTGCCACAGTCGTTCATCCTCCTTAAAGATGGAAAAGGAGTAAGGAAGCTCCTTACTCCTTATGTATAGCTTCGCTCATTTGAAATATTCCACCACTGCGCATACGCCGTTGCCAAGCGACGTGAGCACCCGCGACAAAACGTTCTGGCTCTTCTGCTGGTAGATGACCACGCTGTCGGGCTCCGACAGGTCGATGTAGTAGACCTGCGAGGCGCTGGGCTTGGCCATACCGGCTGCGGCCGCCGCCTCCTTGATGGTGGTAAGATCAAAGGTTTTTTCATAGCGCGTGAGCAGCGCGACATGCTCGTCCTCGAGCGCGGAGATCTCCTTCTGCACGGAGACGACCTGCGCGGAGATTTCCGTCAGCTGTGCGCGGCACATGATCATCAGCGCGACCATTGCGGCCAGCGCCATAAAGCCGCACAGCGTGCCGAGCGAGACCTTTTCGCGTTGACGGCGGACGGGCGCAGCCTTTTTCTGCACCTTCCGCTGCGGGGGACGCATGAATTCCTCGCGCTGACGCTCGTGCTCGCGCTCGTATTCACGCTCGCGGCGCAGCCTGCGCTGGCGCTCTTCGTAGGCGGGATCGTAAGCGAGATTGCCATTGACTCGTCCGCTGTAGCGGCGGTATTTCATGTTCTGCTCTCTGCGGCTGGCCATGGCGATCTCCTTTCTTTTGCGTATTTTCGGCTGTTGTCAGCACTTTTCCGCGACGCGCAGCTTGGCGCTGCGGGCACGGGGATTCTCTGCGAGTTCTTCTTCGCCCGAAACGATGGGCTTTCTTGTGATGAGCTTGACCTTTGGCTTTCGTCCGCACACGCACACCGGAAATTCCGGCGGGCAGATGCAACCCTGTGCAAGCTCCTGTAATTTCTTCTTGACGATGCGGTCTTCGAGCGAGTGGAACGTGATGACCGCGAGCCGTCCGCCCGGTTTCAGATTTTTCTCCGCCGCGTCGAGCATCGGCGGAAGCTCGCCCAGCTCGTCGTTCACGGCAATGCGGATGGCCTGAAAGCTGCGCTTGGCAGGGTGCTGCTTTTCGCGCAGTGCGCTCGCGGGCATGGCCGAACGGATGATATCGGCGAGCTCAAGCGTCGTTTCGATGGGCTTTTGCTCGCGGTGCTGGCAAATTCTCTTCGCGATGGCGGGCGCATAGCGCTCCTCGCCGTATTCAAAGAGGATGCGGCGCAGCTCTTCATAAGAATAGGTATTCACGACCTCGCGCGCGGTCAGTGCGGCGGATTCGTCCATGCGCATATCGAGCGGCGCGTCCTGCTTGTAGGAAAACCCGCGCTGCGCTTCGTCGAGCTGCGGGGAGGAAACGCCGAGGTCAAACAGCATCCCGTCCACGCCGTGGACGCCCAACTCGTGCAGCACAGCGTCGAGCGCGCTGAAATTGCTGTGGACGAGCGTGACCTTGTCCAAATAATCGCCGAGGCGGCGGTTTGCCGCTTCGATCGCGGTCTCGTCACGGTCAAGCGCAATGAGACGGCCCGTCGTCAGGCGGCGCACGATCTCGAGCGAATGTCCGGCGCGACCGAGCGTACCGTCCACATAGATGCCGTCGGGCTTGATGGTGAGCGCGCCGATGCACTCGTGCAGCAGTACCGGCTTATGGCCGTAGTTCTCTTCCATATCAGAATCCCAGCTCTTCCATCACGGCGGCCAGATTCTCGGGATTGAGCTCCTCGGCCTCGATCTCTGCCCACTTCTCCGCGTTCCAGATCTCGGCGCGGTTCGAAACGCCGATCACGACCACGTCTTTTTCAAGGTGGGCGTAGGCTCTGAGCTTCTGCGGCAGCACGATGCGCCCCTGCGCGTCGGGCTCGCACTTGGCGGCGTTGGCGAAGAGCGGGCGCATGGCCTTGGTCTTCGTGTAGGGCAGGCTTTCAAACTTTTCGGTGAAGCGCGCCCAGGAGGCGTCGGAATAGATGCTCAGGCAGGAGTCCATGCCCATGGTGACATAAAACGTGTCGCCGAGCTCCTCGCGCAGCTTCGCGGGGATAAAGAGCCGCCCCTTGGCGTCGATCGTGTGCTGATACTGACCCGTCACGGCGGCTGACCCCCTTTTTCTGTGCATTTTCGCATACAGAGGGCACGAAAGCGCGGCCTTTTCTTCATTTTGGAAAAAGCCGTGCCGCGTCCGATCTGATGCTTATGTGGGAAAGTAAGCCATTTTCATGGTATGATACACCACTTTCCCCCACCTTTGTTTTGAGTATACGAGATTCACATAAAAAATGCAAGCAGAAATTTCCCTGAGATTTCAAGCCTTTTACCGCTTTTTCCTGTGAAAATTCGGCCAGTGCACCGTATTTTTAAAACGCATGTTCTACTTTGGTTTTGGTTAAAAAAGGGCCGCCACAATATCTTGTGGCGGCCCTTTATGCTATGCCCAAATATAGATTATGTCTACCGATCATGTCGGTTTTTGTCACTTTTGACAAAATTTTATCCGTTCTGCGTCTGCTTTTCAGCTGACTGTGCCAGCTCCTCGCGGCGCTTCTGCATCTGCTCGGCAGAGGCGGCGCGGAAGCGCACGCGGGACTGCTTGACCTCCTCGAGCGCCATCTGGATGGCCTCCTCGGTGCGGCGCAGCGCATCCTCGGTGTACTCGTTGGCCACGCGGTACATTTCGCGCGAGCGGTCCTCGGCCTTTTTGATGATCTCGTGGCTCTTTTCGCGGGCGATACCGAGCACCTCGGTCTCGGAGACCTTGTTCTTCGCGTCCTGCTCGGCCTGCTGCATCATGCGCTCGACGTCGCGCTTGGCGGCCTTGACATAGTCCTCCTTTGCGCGGATGAGCTCCTGCGCGCGCGACAGCTCCACCGGCAGCTGGGCGCGGATCTCGTCGAGCAGGTCGAGCGCCTCGTCGCGGTTCAGAATGCACTTGTCGCTCGTCAGCGGCGCGTTCTTCGCGCCGTCGATCATCTCGTAAAGCATATCCAAAAGATGCTGCACATCATTGTTCGCCATGGTCTTCTCTCCATCCTTTCACAAGCTCCGCCGCGCGCAGCGGCATATATTTTTCAAGGTCTTGTCCGTATTTGATCATCTCGCGCACCATCGTGGAGCTGATGTGCTGAAACTTCGGCTCCGCGATCAGCAGCACCGTTTCGAGCGCGCCGTCCGACACGTCGCGATAGATGAGCGAAAGCTGCTGCTCGGCGTCAAAATCCACGCTGTTGCGCACACCGCGCACGAGAAACTGCGCGTTTTTGCGCAGCGCGTAGTCGGTCAGAAGTCCGCCGCCGAGCTCAGCCTCCACATTGGGGAACTCCTCGACGCTCGCGCGCATGAGCGCGAGCTTCTGCTCGTCGGTGAACATCGGGTGCGTCTTCGTCCCGTTCGGCACGATAGACACGTACACGCGGTCAAAGAGCTTTGACGCGCGCGCGATAATGTCCTGATGCCCGATCGTCACAGGGTCGAACGAGCCGGGAAACACTGCGATTCTCATGCCTCTTCCTCCACCGCGCGGTGATAGATGCTCACCTTGATCTTGCCGTAGCGGTACTCGCGATACAGTCCGTACGGCGCGGGAAGCTCGGGAAGCGTCTGGTTCTGCGGACTTTCCGCGACCATTATACCATGGGGTGATAAAATGTCAAACTGCGCGATCTTTTCCATCGCCTGCTCCAAAAGTCCGCTTTCGTACGGCGGATCGAGGAAGATGATGTCGAACCTCCCGCTCTGCGTGCCGAGCGCGGCGAGTGAATCACCGCAGATGACCTGCGCGTTTTCTTCCAGATGGCACAGCGCGAGATTTTCGCGCACGAGCTTGACCGCGTCTGCACGCTTGTCAACAAAAAGCGCGCTTTTTGCCCCACGCGAGAGCGCCTCGATGCCGAGCTGCCCCGTGCCCGCAAAAAGATCGAGCACGCGCGCATCCTCCACGTCGAACTGGATACAATTAAAAATACTTTCCTTGACCTTGTCGGTCGTCGGGCGGGTCTCCATGCCCTTGAGCTCGCCCAGCCGCCGTCCGCGCGCCGAGCCTGTGATAACTCTCATGTTTATCCCTCCGCAGCGCCCAAAGCGGGCACAATGAACTCGTTAGTTTCCATAATACGTGAATTTCCGTTTATTTTCAATAGAGTCCTTGACATTTTCCCGCATTTTACGCAAAATATTTTCTCTTGTTATTCTGCACCGCTTCGTATATAATGATATGGTCATATCATATCGACCAGGGAGAAAGGAGTATCTTCCATGATCAGGCTACAAACCGAAAAGGGCGAAGTCAGCATTTCCGACGCTGCCCTGTCTAATATCACCGGCGCCGCGGCCACGAGCTGCTTTGGTGTCAAGGGCATGGCCTACCGCTCGATGACCGACGGGCTCGTCCACCTGCTGCGCCGCGAGGCGATGAGCAAGGGCGTGCGCATTATTCCCCACGAAGAAGGGGACATTTCCATCGAGCTGCACATCGTTGTGGAGCACGGCGTGAACATCGCCGCCGTCTGCCGCTCCATCATCAATCAGGTGCGCTATATGGTCAGCGAAAACACCGGCGCAAGCATCCGCAGCATCGACGTTTGCGTCGACAGCATGAATATGTAAAAACCGAGGAGGATATCATCCTATGCACGATACCATCAATGGTGCCATGTTCAAGGAGATGCTGCTCTTCGGCACCGTCTCCATCGCACAGGCACAGCAAGCTATCAATGATTTGAATGTATTCCCCGTTCCCGACGGCGACACGGGCACGAACATGAGTCTTACCATCCAGACCGCGGCGCAGGAGCTCAAGAAGATCGAGCCCGCGACGGTCGATCAGGCCGCCTCTGTCACGGCGTCCGCGCTGCTGCGCGGCGCGCGCGGCAATTCCGGCGTCATTCTGTCGCTTCTCTTCCGCGGCATCGCCAAGGAGCTCAAGGGCTGCAAGGAGGCCGACGGCGCGGCGTTCGCCGCAGCGCTTCAAGAGGGCGTTGCCGCGGCGTATAACGCCGTGATGAAGCCCGCCGAGGGCACGATCCTGACCGTTTCGCGTCTCGCTGCCGAGCGCGCCGTGAACGCGGCCGAGGAGCACAACAGCGTCGAGTACGTCATCGAGCAGGCCATCGCCCAGGGCGAAATCACGCTCGCGCAGACGACTGACATGAACCCCGTTCTCAAAAAGGCCGGCGTCGTCGACGCGGGCGGCAAGGGCTTCCTGCTGATCCTCAGCGGCATGCTCAGCGCCCTGCGCGGCGAGGAGCGCCCCGAGCTCACCGAAGAGAATGCACAGGAGAAGGCCGATTTTGCCATGCTCAACGAAGAGGACATCACCTTCACGTTCGACACCGTGTTCATCGTCCGCAAGAGCGGACGCAGCATTGAGCCGTTCCGCCGCTTCCTCGACGGCATCGGCGATTCGCTCGTCATCGGCGAGGACGACGAGGCTTTCAAAGTCCACGTCCACACCGACATTCCAGGCGAGGCGCTGACCGAGGCGCAGAAGTACGGCACGCTCGAGCTCGCGAAAATCGAGAACATGCGCACGCAGGCCCAGCAGCTCGCCGCCGGCGGCAAGGCCCAGTCCACCGACGACCTTGAGGCCATCGAGCAGGAGCTCGAAGCCGCCGAGCACGAAAATGCCGGTGAAGCCGAGCCCGAAAAGGACTTTGGCTTCCTCGCGGTCTGCGCGGGTGAGGGCCTTGCGAACGTCTTCACCGACCTTGGCGCCGACGGCGTCATCAGCGGCGGACAAACTATGAATCCCTCGACCGAGAGCATCCTCAAGGAGATCAAAAAGGTCCCCGCGCACACCGTTTTCGTGCTGCCGAACAACAAGAACATCATCATGGCCGCACAGCAGTGCATCGGCCTGACGGAGAAGACCGTCGTGGTCATCCCAACTGCCTCCATCCCGCAGGGCGTGAGCGCGATGATGGCCGTCGATCCCGACATGAGCGACGCAGACGCCATCGCCAAGGCGATGACGGACGCCGCGCAGTGCGTCTCCACCGCGCAGATCACCTACGCCGCGCGCAATTCCGATTTTGACGGCTTCGACATCCACGAGGGCGATTATCTGGCACTTCTGGACGGCAAGCTGCTCGGCACTGACCGCGACGTCTCCGCGCTGCTCGACGGGCTCTCCGACGAGGCAGCGTCCCGCGAAGCCGAGTTCATCACCGTCTTCTACGGCGAGGATGTGAATGAAGAGGACGCGCACAAGGCGTGCGACGCCTTCACCCGCAAGTGCCCGGATGCCGAGGTCAATCTGATCTGCGGCGGCCAACCGGTCTATTACTATATCATCTCGATCGAATGACCCAAGCACAGCAAAGCGGAGCAGGATTTCTCCTGCTCCGCTTTTTTCTGCCCGTCAGACGTTCATCTTCCGCCCGAGGAGCTTCATCAAAAGCTCTGCGTGGCGGTATTCGTCTTCGCTCATCGTCGCAAACAGCTTGCTGAGGCACAGGTCCAGCGTCTCCTCTCCCGCGCGGGCGTAGTTGTAGCCCGCGCAGGCCTCCGCATGGTAGAGGCTGCGCAGCAGCGCGCAGAGGTCGCACGTATCCGGCTGCTCCACGCACACGCGCGGGCAGTATGCCTTGCCGGTGATTAAGTAGATCGCGGCAGCCAGATCGCGCGCGTGGCGCTTCTCGTCCTCGCTCAGCGCGCGGAAGGCTCGCGCCATCTCGCGCCGCGGCGTGCACGAGGAGAGATACGCGTACACCTGCGCGTCGCCGAGCTCCTCGCGCAGAAAGCCCTGCAGCACCTCGACCGATACGCTTGCCTCGCTGCCCATGCAGCAAGGGTCCGCCTCCGCGCCCGGGAGCGTGAGCTCGCTATCCTGTGCGCTCATCTGTGTGTTTGCATTGTCCGCCATCGGGTACGGGTCCTCCCCCGGCGCGACGCGCTTCCACACCTCGCGGCATGCTTCATAGTCGCAGGCGCAGGGCTTTTTTATTTCCGTCATGTTCTTCTTCCCCTTTCCGGAACGGTTCTCGTCTCTATCCTATGCGTGCATTTTTCAGGCGTGCAGAGCCGATATTTCCCTATTTCCCGCAGGGAAAAAGAAAATCTTGAAAATCGCACCTCTCTCGTTGATTTTTTCCATTTTTTCTGGTAAACTACATTTGTTTTGTATTTTTGCGCATTTTGTTGCATTTGCAACTTTTCATTCTCCGCCATCCGGTCCATACTAAAGACAAGCAATGGTAGTTTCTGTAAGGAGGTCTTCTTTTCATGCTGGAACTGAAGCACATCACCTATACCGTCTCCACCCCTGAGGGAGAGCAGACGATCTTAAACAACATTTCCATCGACATTCCTGACCGCAAGCTCATCGTCTTCACCGGCCCCAACGGCGGCGGCAAGACGACGCTCGCCAAGGTCATCATGGGCCTTGTCACGCCGACGGGCGGCCAGATCCTCTTCAACGGTCAGGACATCACGCACCTTGGCATCACCGAGCGTGCTCGGCTCGGCATCAGCTACGGCTTTCAGCAGCCGCCGCGCTTCAAGGGCATCACGGTGCGCAACCTTCTGACCATCGCCTCGGGCGATGCAAACCTCAGCAAGGACAAGTGCTGCAAGTACCTCACGCAGGTAGGCCTCTGCGCCAACGACTATCTCGACCGCGAGGTCGACGTCTCCCTCTCCGGCGGCGAGGTCAAGCGCATCGAGATCGCAACGCTCCTTGCCCGCGGCAGCGAGCTGATGATCTTCGACGAGCCTGAGGCCGGCATCGACCTGTGGAGCTTCGCCCGCCTGACTGAGACGTTCGAGCAGCTGCGCCAGCGCGAGCTTGCGACGATGATCATCATCTCGCATCAGGAGCGCATCATCCAGCTCGCCGACGAGATCGTCGTCGTGGGCGGCGGCGAGCTCAAGCACCGCGGCAGCACAGAAGAAATTTTCCCGCTCATCATGGCGGACACGCTGGGCTCCTGCCCGGTGCTGAACAAGTAAGGAGGTAGTACACAATATGATCACCGAAATCGACGCTTCCCTGCTTGAAAAGATCGCCGACCTGACGGGCAAGCCCGTCGGCGCGTTCAACATTCGAAAGGACAGCGGATGCGAGGCGCGCCAGTCCACCGAGCACATCGCCATCGACCCGCAGCCCGAGGGTAAAAGCGGCATCATCATCCGCATCAAGGACGGTACGAAGGGCGAGCAGTGCCACATCCCCGTCATCATCAGCAAGAGCGGCGTGACCGAAATGGTCTACAACGACTTCTACGTCGGCGAAAACTGCGACGTCGACATCGTCGCAGGCTGCGGCATCCACAACTCCGGCTGCAACGAGAGCCGCCACGACGGCGTCCACACGTTCTACGTCTCCAAAAACTCCCACGTACGCTATGTGGAAAAGCACTACGGCGAGGGCGACGGCGAGGGTTCTCGCGTGATGAACCCCACCACGATCGTCTATCTTGACGAGGGCGCGAGCATCCAGATGGAGACCGTGCAGATCCGCGGCATCGACTCCACCGTGCGCAAGACGAAGATCGTCTGCGGCAAGGACGCCGAGGCCGTCATCACCGAGCGCCTTCTCACTCACGGCAAACAGCACGCCGAGAGCGACATGGAGATCGAGCTCAACGGCGAAGATGCGCGCGGCCGCGTCATCTCCCGCTCTGTCGCGCAGGATGAGTCCAAGCAGATCTTCCACCCCGTGGTCGTCGGCAACAGCAAGTGCTTCGGCCATGTGCAGTGCGACTCGATCATCATGGGCAAGGCCACGATCGAATCCATCCCCGCCATCACCGCGAATTCGACCGACGCGCAGCTCATCCACGAGGCTGCCATCGGCAAGATCGCAGGCGACCAGCTCTTAAAGCTCCAGACCTTGGGTCTCACCGAGGAAGAGGCCGAGGACACGATCCTCAAGGGCTTCCTCGCCTGAAAAATTTGATAGGAACCGACGAAAAAGCGCGACGCCCGAGATCGGGCATCGCGCTTTTTCTGTTGCTGTGTTGGTTCAATCGGTGAAATCAGGATAACCGTCTTTGAGAGACTCATCGTAGATCGCACGCTCGCCGCCGATGAATTTGGGACGCGTCCGCGCGGCCAGCACAATGGCCTGACCGATGCGGTTCTGCTTCAAGCGAACGGGAACGGCGACCTTCTTGAGGTGCATGCCGATCAGCGTGCCGCCAATGTCAAGTCCGGCGTCGGCGTGTATCTCTTCGAGCGCCACGGGATGGCGGAACGCTTTTTACGCAGCCGTCGCAAACGAGCTGCCCGCCTTGGGCTGAGGCAGGACGTTGACGATCTCGCCGTTCGGCACAGCCTCGTGCTCCACGATCAGCGCGCGGTTCAAATGCTCGCAGCACTGGGCGGCAAGATACACGCCCATGGGCGAAAATACGCTGGAGAGCCCTCGGAAGATGGCGTCCGCCACCTCCGGCGTCGACCAGCTGCCGACCTGATGGCCCACGACCTCGCTCGTGCTGCAGCCGATGACGACGATCTGTCCGCGGCGCAGATGTGCGATCTCCGCAAGCTCGCGCGCCGCCTCTGCCGCCTCCTGCTCCGCCTGTTCCACCAGACGATGATTTTCTACCTCATGTACGATTCCCGCCATGATCTGACACCTCTTTAGAAATTTATTATGCCAGCTTCTCCGTCACCTTGGCGCGCTCAAGCACCGTGACCAGCAGCACGCCGACCACGAGGCCGACCGCACCCTGGAAGATGTTGCCGGGGATGCTTGCCGCAGCGGCAAGGCCCTTGCCCAGCAGGAGAGAAGCGTAGCCGAAATAGCCGAGCACCATGATGATCTCGCTCACAACGCCGCCGGCGATGCGGGAGGTCGCAGTGCGGCCCATCTTTTCATACATCAGCGCAGCGACCAGCGCCATCACGCCCTTGATGACCAGGGTGCCCGGAGCGTAGTGCGCATAGCCGAGGAAAATGTCTGCCAGCATCGAGCCGATGCCGCCTGCCGCAAAGCCATACCAGGGGCCCAGCAGCCAGCCGGACAGCAGCACGAAGCAGTCGCCCAGGTTCACATAGCCCTGCATCGGAGAGGGGATCTGCACGACCATCGTCGCCACGCAGACAAGCGCCGCAAGCAGTGCGGCAAGGACAAGCTTTCTGATCTTTTTATCGTTCATGATTGGGTGCTCCTTTGTTTTGGTTGTTGGCCGTATTATATCCCGTCCTGGTATTATTCATATAGTCAAAACAAAACAAATTATGCAGACCAGATTTACCCTAAGCTGGAAAAAAGCGGCGCAGCCAGAGCTGCGCCGCACATTGGGAAGGATTTAGCCCTCCTTGGTCTCCTCGGCTTCGGAAGGCTCCTTGGGTTCCTCCGCAGTGGGCGCTTCCTCTTCCGCGTCCTTCTCGATGGTCACCTCGATGATGGGCTCCTGCGCCTTCTTGGCAGCGGCAGCCTCAGCCTTGGCGGCCTCGTAAGCGGCGAGCTTCTCCTGAGAGGCCTTGATGGCCGCGACGATATCGGCGACCGCTTCGGGCGCGTCACCCTCGAGCGTGGAGACATACCACTCGCCGATGGCGCGGTAGTTCTTGTCCATGCTGCGGCGCTCAGATGCCATCTCATACTCGGTCTTGGCCTTATCGGCAACGGCATTTGCCTTTTCACCGGCAACGGCCGCGACCTGCTGTGCCTTCTCAGTCGCCACGAACGCGACGTCCTGAACCTTCTTGCTGAAGTTATCGAAAAATGCCATAATACTTTCTCCTTTCAAACCGTGTCCTCGGGTTTGTTATTGACAGTATAAGCTACCGGGGCTTTCATTTCAATGGATAATTTACGACAAAAGTATAAATTTTTTGTGACAGCGTTCACTTTTTCTCGACCCAGCCCTGCGCGCAGCCGACGGCGCGCTTCCAGCCGCGGTACAGCTCCTCACACTCGTACTGCGCCCGCTCGGGGGTGAAGACGCGCTCGCTGCACCGGAGAGTGCTCAGCTCGTCCAAGTCCTTCCACACGCCCGCGGCCAGACCCGCGAGCGATGCCGCGCCAAACGCCGTCGTCTCGACCATCACGGGCCGGTTGACCGGAATGCGCAGCAAATCCGCCTGAAACTGCATCATCAAATCGCTGACGCTCGCGCCGCCGTCGACACGCAGAAGGGAGATCTCGCAGCCGGCGTCCTGCCGCATGGCGGTCATCAGGTCGGTGACCTGATAGGCGATGGATTCGAGCACTGCGCGGGCGAAGTGCGCCTTCGTCGTGCCGCGCGTGATGCCAACGACGCAGCCGCGCGCATACATATCCCAATACGGCGCACCGAGGCCCGTGAACGCGGGCACTAAGTAAATGCCGCCGCTGTCGGGAACGGATTCTGCCAGAATGTCGCACTCGTGCGAGGTCGAAATGACTTGCAGCTCGTCGCGCAGCCATTGAATGGCCGAGCCCGCGTTGAAGACGCTGCCCTCGAGCGCGTAGGTCGTCCCGCCGTTTAAGCTCCAGCCCACGGTCGTCACCAGTCCCGCACGCGAGCGCACCGGCGCGCCGCCGACGTTCATCAGCGTGAAGCAGCCCGTGCCGTAGGTGTTCTTCGCCTGTCCGCGCGTAAAGCAGCCCTGCCCGAACAGCGCCGCCTGCTGGTCACCCGCCGCGCCGCAGATCGGCACGCCCGCGAGCTCTTCGAGCCCTTCGATGCCCTCCGCCACCGTGCCGTAGACCTCGGAGTTGGACACGGGACGCGGCAGAATGTTCATCGGAATATCCAGCAGCGCGCAGAGCTCTTCATCCCACGAAAGCGTGTGGATGTTGAAGAGCATCGTGCGGCTGGCGTTCGAGTAGTCCGTCACGTGGACCTTGCCGCCCGTCAGCCTCCAGATGAGCCATGTCTCCACCGTACCGAATAAAATTTCGCCGCGCTCGGCCTTCTCCCGTGCGCCGGAGACGTGGTCGAGCAGCCACTTGATCTTCGTCGCGGAAAAGTAGGCGTCGATGTGCAATCCCGTTTTCTCGGCCACAAGCTCGCTCACGCCGCGCTTTTCGCGAAGGGCATCCGCGATGTCCGCCGTGCGGCGGCACTGCCAGACGATGGCGTTGTGGATGGGCTCGCCCGTCGCGCGATCCCAAAGAATCGTCGTCTCGCGCTGGTTCGTGATGCCGATCGCCGCGACCGCACGGCCAAGGCCCGATTCGCGCAAGGCCTGCGCGGCAACGGCGCGCTCGCTCTCCCAGATCTCGTTCGGGTCGTGCTCGACCCAGCCGGGCTGCGGATAATACTGCTGAAACGGCTGCTGCGCGTGTCCGCCGACACTGCCGTCGCGCCCGAACAGAATGGCGCGCGAGCTGGTCGTTCCCTGATCGAGCGCCAAAATATACCGCTGCATGAAGATACCCCCTTGTTCATTTGGACCGCCTTATGCTATACTAATGAATAAGATTATATCATGCAGGAGGGTTTTGCGCCATGGCTATTTGCAGGGAATTTTACTTCCCCTCGTCGGACGGCTCCTCGCGCATTCACGCGGCGGAGTGGACGCCCGAGAGCGGTGAGATCATCGGCGTTTTACAGATCGCGCACGGCGTGGCGGAATACGGCATGCGCTACGCACCGTTTGCCGAATTCATGACCGAGCACGGCTTTGCCGTCGTGGCGAACGACCACCTCGGCCACGGCCTTTCCGCCGAGAAGGGCGCCGACACGCTCTATTTCGGCCCGCGCGACGGCTGGAAGCATGTTGTGGACGACATGTACGCCCTGCGCTGCCGCACGAAGGAAAAATATCCCGATGTCCCCTATTTTCTCATGGGTCACTCGATGGGCTCGTTTTTAACGCGCACCTATCTCATCCGCTATCCCGGCACCGTTGACGCCGCCATCATCATGGGCACGGGGCATCAGTCCCCCGCGATCGTCGCGGGCGGGCGCGCCATTGCCAAGGCCGCGGGCAAGCGCCACGGCTTCAAGGCGCACTCTCCGCGGGTGGAGGCGCTGGCTTTCGGTGCTTACAATAAGGCGTTCGCGCCCAACCGCACGGAGGTCGACTGGCTCAGCGCGAGCGACAACAATGTTGACGCCTACATTGCCGACCCCCTCTGCGGTCAGAAGGCGAGCATCGGCCTCTTCTACGAGATGCTCGGCGGCATCCGCTTCATCAGCACGCCGAAAAACATCGCGTCGATGAACCGCAACACGCCCATTCTCTTCATCTCCGGCGACAAGGACCCCGTCGGCGAGATGGGCAAGGGCGTCAAGCGTGCATACGAGGCCTTCCGCCGCGCCGGCGTGCGCGACGTGGAGCTGAAGCTCTACAAGGGCCTGCGGCACGAGATTTTGAACGAGGACTGCCGTGCCGTGGTCTATAACGACCTGTGGGGCTGGATCGAAAAACATTTATGAATAAAGTCAGGAAGGCGAACCGTCAGGCGGTTCGCCTTCTTTTACTTCGGAGCAACGTTCGCGGCGTCAAAGCGTCGATATCGTGCGTCGTGAGCAGGACGCGCGCGGTCAGGATGCCGTCAAGCGTGACGAGGAACACCGCCAGCGCCGCGGCCCACTCTGGAATCAGTGCGGCATAGCCCTCCAGAACCGGCTGCACATACCGCACGGCGAGCATCGACAATATTCCCCAGCAGATGGAAAACGGCAGGCAGATGCGGCCGTTCACGTCGCATTTGGTCGAAGAATAGTCCCAGAACTGCACTTGAAACAGCCTTTCATAGCCCCAGTGCACGGCGTATTCCATCGCCGTCGCCGCGAGCATACCGAGCAAGATCTGCTCCCACGCGCCGGGGAGCTTTTCCGCTCCCAGCAATAAGATCGTGACCATCGCAAAGCCGTACACCGGACACAGCGGCAGGAACACGAAGCATCGCCGCAGCCGGTGGCTCGATCTCGTCGCTGCGGCGAAGAGCTTTTCAAGGCAATAGCCCAAAAAGCTGTAAGCAAACCAGTACCAGATATGATCCATTTCTTCCTCCGCGTCCGTTTTTTTCAGTATGGCCCGCGCAGATGGAAAAATGCGTGCCGCGCGCGTTGCAAAGCGCGGCGAATCATGGTAAAATGACAAAAAATCGACAGGAGAACACAACTATGCCTGATACCTGGGAAGCTCTGGAACACGACTGCAAAAATTGCCGCGAATGCTCGCTGTGGGAGACGCGCACGAACGTCGTCTTCGGCGTCGGCAATCAGAATGCTGAAGTTTTATTCATCGGCGAAGGCCCCGGCGCGAACGAGGATGCGCAGGGCGTGCCGTTCGTCGGCAGGGCCGGTCATCTGCTCGACGACATGCTTGAGATCATCGGCCTCAAGCGCGACGATGTGTATATCGCCAACATCGTCAAGTGCCGCCCGCCGGAAAACCGCGACCCGCTCGGCGTGGAGCAGGACGCCTGTATCGGCTATCTTCGCCGTCAGGTCGCGCTGCTGCGGCCCAAGATCATCGTCTGCCTCGGGCGCATCGCGGCCATGCGCATCATCAAGCCCGACTTCAAGATCACGCGCGAGCACGGGCAGTGGTTCGAAAAGAACGGCTTACAGATGATGGCCGTGTATCACCCCGCGGCACTGCTGCGCGATCCGCGCCGCAGGCCCGAGTCGTTTGAAGATTTCAAGGGCTTACAGCAGAAGATCAATGAGCTTTGCGAACACACCCATGCCGTTTCCTAATGCAAATGGCATACTTTTCGGTGCTGTGCCCTGCCAAATTCCTACATAAATAGTGTTTTTTGGATAAAAATGCTATTGACTGCCATTTTTGTGTGTGCTATATTACTACCATCCTTTTTGAAAGGACTTGGAGCTTGAGTGATGAAGACTGTTGTAAGCAACGTTGCATATCGCTTTTACTATTACTCTTACTTTTACTTTAAGGACAAGGTAAGAGCGATTTGTGATGCCCGTAGCTGAAAGGTCTTTCGAACCAACACTTGAAGGTCACTTCAAAAAGAGTTGAGTCAAGGAACCCGCCGTATGGACCACAAGTCCTTACAGCGGGTTTTATTGTTATCAGCGAGAAATAAAAATTGGAGGAAAAAAAGCATGAACACCAAACGCATCATTTCTCTTGTTGCCTCTCTTGCCCTCGTTCTCAGCCTGAGCGTGGGTCTGACCGGCTGCGGCGATAAGGCCGCACAGGACGGCAATCAGGGCAGCACCGACGGCGAAGGCACGAAGTACACCGTCGGCATCTGCCAGCTCGTGCAGCACGAGGCACTCGACGCTGCCACCCAGGGCTTCATCGACGCGCTGAATGAGGCGCTGCCCGGCCAGGTCGAATTCCAGAACAAGAACGCTTCCGGCGACAGTGCCAACTGCTCTACCATCGTCAACGGCTTCGTCTCCGACGGCGTTGACCTCATCATGGCGAACGCCACTCCGGCGCTGACCGCCGCGGCTGCCGCCACGAGCGACATCCCCATCCTCGGCACTTCCATCACCGCTTACGGCGTTGCTCTTGATATTGACGACTTCAACGGCACTGTCGGCGGCAACATCTCCGGCACCTCCGACCTCGCCGACCTCGAGGCGCAGGCCAACATGATCTCCGAGTGGTTCCCCGAAGCCAAGAAGGTCGGCCTGCTGTTCTGCTCCGCCGAGCCCAACTCCCGCTACCAGATCGAAGAGGTCGCCAAGTACCTCTCCGACAAGGGCATTGAGACCCAGGAGTTCGCCTTCACTGACACGAACGACGTCGCTTCCGTCACGCAGTCCGCTGCCGACTACTCCGACGTTGTCTACGTCCCCACCGATAACACCGCCGCCTCCAACACCGAGGCCATCGCAAACGTTCTCGTTCCCGCGGGCGTGCCTGCCATCTGCGGCGAAGAGGGCATCTGCAAGGGCTGCGGCGTCGCGACCCTCTCCATCAGCTACTATGACCTCGGCGTGACCACCGGTAAGATGGCCGCCAAGATCCTGACCGGCGAGGCCGACATCTCCGAGATGCCCATCGAGTTCACCGAGGCCACCCCGAAGTACAACGCCTCCATGTGCGAGACGCTCGGCATCGAGCCTCTCGAGGGCTACACTGCCATCGAAGAGTAATCTGATCACATCCCCCCGCAGGCAGGGACGGGCTTAGCCCGTTCCTGCCTCAACAAGAGATAGGAGGAGAGAACCCATGAGTTTTCTTTCGTCGCTGATGAACGCCCTGCCCGGCGCTGCCGCACAGGGTCTCGCCTGGGGCATTATGGCCATCGGCGTTTACATCACCTTCCGCATTCTGGACGTGGCGGACCTGACCGTCGACGGCTCGCTGGCAACTGGCGGCGCTGTCTGCGTCATGCTGATCCGCGGCGGCTTCAATCCCTGGATTGCCCTGCTGTGCGCGATGCTCGCCGGTATGCTGGCAGGCCTCGTCACCGGTCTTTTCCACACGCGCTGCGGTATTCCGGCCATTCTCGCCGGTATCCTGACGCAGCTTGCGCTGTATTCGATCAATCTGCGCATCATGGACAGCAAGGCAAACCAGGCACTCAGCGTTGATAAATATCCGCTGCTGCTTTCGCAGCGCTATGTGCGCGAGCTCTCGATGAACAATCCCCTGCCGCTGCTGCTTCTCTTCACAGCCGCGGTCATCGCCATCCTGTACTGGTTCTTCGGCACGGAGAAGGGCAGCTCGCTGCGCGCGACCGGCGCAAACCCCCACATGGCGCGCGCACAGGGCATCAACACGAACTCGAATATCGTGCTTGGCCTGATGGTCTCGAACGGTCTTGTCGCCCTCTCCGGCGCGCTGCTGGCGCAGTATCAGGGCTCGAGCGACATCAACATGGGCCGCGGCGCCATCGTCATCGGCCTTGCCGCCGTCATCATCGGCGAGGTCATCTTCGGCAAGATCTTCACGAACTTCGGCCTCACGCTGCTGGCCGTTTCCATCGGCGCGATCATCTACTACATCGTGCTCCAGATCGTGCTGCAGCTCGGTCTGAACACCAACGACTTAAAGCTCATCACGGCGCTGATTGTGGCGGTCTTCCTCGCCATCCCCTACTGGAAGAGCAAGATGTTCCGCCGCAAGGTGCAGCCCCAGAGCGCAAAGAACGGAGGCAACGGCCATGCTTGAACTCAAGGAACTTTATAAGACCTTTAACCCCGGCACCATCAACGCCAAGACCGCGCTGAACGGCCTGAGTCTGACGCTGAACGACGGCGACTTCGTCACCGTCATCGGCGGCAACGGCGCGGGCAAGTCCACGATGCTCAACGCCACCGCCGGCACGTTCTTTGTCGACTCCGGCAAGGTCATCATCGACGGCTCCGACGTCACGAACCTGCCCGAGCACAAGCGCGCGGCATTCATCGGCCGCGTGTTCCAGGACCCGATGATGGGCACCGCCCCCTCGATGTGGATTGAAGAGAACCTCGCCCTCGCCGCCCGCCGCGGCCAGCGCCGCGGTCTTTCCTGGGGCGTGACGAAGGAGGAAAAGGAGCAGTACCGCGAGCTGCTCGGCGGTCTCGGCCTCGGTCTTGAGTCCCGCCTGACCACCAAGGTCTCCACGCTCTCCGGCGGCCAGCGCCAGGCGCTCACGCTGCTGATGGCAACGCTCAAGCGCCCCAAGCTGCTGCTGCTCGATGAGCACACCGCAGCCCTCGACCCGAAGACCGCCGCCAAGGTCATGGAGCTCACTGACCGCATCGTGCGCGAGGGCCAGCTCACCACGCTGATGATCACGCACAACATGCGCGATGCCATTCAGTACGGCAACCGCCTCATCATGCTGCACGACGGCCACGTCATCCTCGACATTGCGGGCGAGGAGAAGAAGAAGCTGACCGTGCCCGATCTTCTTGAGCAGTTCACAAAGGCCAGCGGCGACGAGTTCGCCAACGACCGCGCGATCCTCTCCTAACGTTTTCTCTCTCCCCTATAAAGCACAAAAAGAGCCTGAACGCTTTTGTTCGGGCTCTTTTCTTATCCTTTTTTACGCTTCCCGCAGCACGACCTCGACAATGCCAACGTCATCGGTATCGGGGTAGAAGTTCACCTGCCACGGCTCAGTAAAGCCGGGGTCGACCTCCTCCTGCACAGACCGCACCATGTCGCGGATGCCGTCACGGTCCGCGGTGAAGTACGTGAAGCGCACGGCGATACGGCTGAGCGAACCCTCGCGCGCCGTCAGGCGCAGAAGATCAGGCAGCGCTTCAGTGCTCGTCGCGGTGACGATGCCCGCCTGCTCCTCCGCCGTGCGGCGGTAGCCGAGGCGCACGTGCATCTCGTAATAGGCGCGCTCCTGCGTGTCGGTGTAGCTGATGTAGTCAAGAAGATACGCGCCCAGTGCCGTCTCCTCCTGCACCTCCTTACAGGCCTGCTCGGCCATGGCCGCGGCGTCTTCCTCGCTGTAAATACGCACAACGCCCTCTTCGCTGTGCTCGCCAAGGAGCAGCAGCAACGCATTGACGAGGTCCTGATAGCTGTCGGCGCGCAGGGTGTCCGCACCCTCGTTTTCCCAGTAGACCTCGCTGTGCGGCGCGGAGACGCTGTAGGAACGCTCAAGCACGACATTGCCGCTGCAGCCCGAGAGCGTCAGGCAGAGCGCCAGCGAAAGCAGAATAAACTTTTTGCGCACGGCGCTCCCCCCTTCGATGAAATGTCTCTTTCTCAGTAGCCGAGCGGCTCGTCGACGAGCACGACCTCGGTCTCGCAGCTGCGGATGGCCTCCCACAGCACGACAAGGCCGCGGCAGATGCGCTGCGGGCTCTTGCAGTCGTAGCAGCGGTCGCCGTTCACGGCGCATGGCGTCTTCACGCCGAGGCGCTGCGCGTTTTTCGGTGCAGCAATGTTGCGGGCGCGCCAGAGAGCTTCGTCGTAGGTCGGCGCGATCTTGTTGCTGCCGACGACGAACCACACCCTCTTGTGGCCATAGAGCGACGAGGACACACGGTTGCCCGTGCCGTCGATGTTGATGATCTCGCCCGTTTCGGCAAGGCCGTTGGCCGAGAGCAGATAGTTGTCACACGTCGAGGCGTTTTTGAGCACCTCGGCGGCGCTCATGCCGTCCGGCACGTTCCAATGGCTGAACATTGTGTTGTGCTTGCCGAGGCTTTCAAAAAGCCCCATCTGAGAGAGCGTCATGCTGCCGCCGAACGACACGCTCTCTCCGTCGATCTGCGCGTTCAGATAGTCCGCCGCTTCCTTCGCCGTCGCGAAGGCGGACACCTTGAAGCCGCGCTCTTTGAGATTCTTCTCCACCGTCGTAAGATCCATTCCTGCTTTCTCCTTGTATCCTGATATCCTTAGAGACCCTGCGGGTCGTATTCGCCAAAGCCCTCACCGAGCACCTCGCTCGCATCGCAGACGATGAAAAAGGCGTCGGGGTCGAGCTCCTTGATATAGCGCTTGATCGAAACCGCTTCCTTCTTGCGGATGGCACAGAACAGCAGCGGACGCTCCGCACCCGTGTAGCCGCCCTTGCCGTTCAGGAGCGTCACACCCATGTCGCGCCGCAGCATCTCCTGCATGATCTCCTCATACTTGTCGCTGATGATGTAGGCGACCTTTGCCGTGTTCTGGCCGTAGACGACCAGGTCGAGCACCTTCGTCGTGATGTAGAGTGCCAGCGCACCGTAGAGCGCGTTGTTCAGGCTGCGGAACACCGCGGCGTAGATCAGGATGATCGTCAGGTCGATGCCAAGGCAGATGTTGCCGATTGACAAGCGCTCAACGTGCGATCTTACGATCCACGCGCCAAGCTCCGAGCCGCCGGTCGTCGTCTCCTCGCGGAATAAAAGTCCCGAGGCGATGCCGAGCGTCACGCCGCCGTACAGGCACGCGAGCAGCGGGTCCATAGGCGCAAATTCGTGGAGCGCCGCGATGACGTCGATCAAAATGGAGCTCAGTGCCATCGTGTAGATGGACTTGCACAAAAACGCGAAACCGAATTTTTTAAGCCCCACGATAAAAAGCGGCACATTCAGCACGATGACCATCGTACCGATCGGCAGAATGGGTGCAAAAAAGTTAATGATCTGCGAAATACCCGTAAAGCCGCCGACCGTAAAGCCATTCGGTGCATAGAACCAATCGAACGACAAGGCATACAGCACGCAGGCAAGCGTGACAATGATATAGCTTTTCACCTGCTCGCGCAGTTTTTTATTTTTCATAAATTTTCTCCCCCTCATATGTTTCTCTCAGGCTTCCGACATCAAATCAGCGAGAGCTGCTTGTCGTCGCTGTCCTCCGTCTTGAGCAGCGCGCCCGTCGCGGGAATGCTGCGGCCGCGGTAGCGGGCAAGGTCGGTGATGCCGGTCTCCTCCGGGAAGCGCACCGTGTCGAGCACGTACTTCTTTTTGAGCGTCAAAAGCGCGACGCCCTGCGTCGTGCGCGTCGTCTTCACACCAAGAAGCGCCGTGTTGACGATCAGCACGCGCGGCTCTGTCGAATAGACGGCGATCTCGCGGTCTTCCTTGAGATACAGCAGCGCTTTGAGCGGGCTCTTGTCGCTGTAAGCGCCGGTCAGGCGGCGGCGGTTCGAGGTCGTCTTGTAGGCCGACAGCTCGACCTTCGCGGCCTTGCCGTTTTCAAAGAAGAAGATCATATAGCCGCTGTAGTCGCCCGGCAGCACCATGCCCATGACGCTCTCGCCCTCGTCCATGCCGAGCTTCGCGGGCAGGTAATCGCCCAGCTGGCTCGCCTTGCCGTCGGCAAAGTCGCTCGCGCGCGTCTTGTAGACCTGCGCCTTATCGGTGAAGAACATCAGCTCGGCGGCGTTGGAGCTCTCCACGCTCATGCTGAGCGCGTCGTCCTCCTTGAACTTCTGTTCGCCGGACATGCGAAGAGACTGCGGCGTGATCTTTTTGAAGTACCCGTGCTGCGACAAAAACAGCGTCACGGGATAGTCCTCGATGGCGTCCTCCTCGCTCTCGGCGTCCTCGGCATAGTCATAGAGGATGCCGGTGCGGCGGGGCTCGGCGTACTTTTTGCGCACATCCTCAAGCTCGCTGACGATGATCTTGCGGATGCGCGACGGGCGCGCGAGCGTATCCTCAAGGTCTTCGATCTCCGCCTTGAGCGATGCCGTCTCCTCCACGCGCTTCAGGATATACTCGCGGTTGATATTGCGCAGCTTGATCTCGGCGACATATTCTGCCTGGATCTGGTCGATGCCGAAGCCGATCATCAGGTTCGGCACAACGTCGGCTTCCTTCTCCGTCTCGCGGATAATCTTGATGGCCTTGTCGATGTCGAGCAGGATCTTTTTAAGGCCCTTTAAGAGGTGCAGCTTGTCCTGCCGCTTTTTGAGCACGAAGTACACGCGGCGCTTGACGCTCTCGGTGCGCCACGCGCACCACTCGTCTAAAAGCTCGCGCACGCCCATCACGCGCGGCATGCCGCCGATCAGGACGTTGAAGTTGCACGACGCCGTATCCTGCAGTGTCGTCGCCTTGAAGAGCTTCTGCATCAGCTTGTCGGGGTCGGCGCCGCGCTTTAAGTCGATCGTCAGCTTGAGGCCGGAGAGGTCGGTCTCGTCACGCATGTCGGAAATTTCCTTGACCTTGCCCGCCTTGATGAGCTCGGCGACCTTGTCCATGATGGCCTCGGTCGTGGTGGTGTAGGGGATCTCGTAGATCTCAATGAGATTTTCTTTTTTGTCGTAGCGCCAGCGGGCGCGCACCTTTACACCGCCGCGGCCGGTGTTGTAGATGTCCTCGATGGCGCGCGGGTCGTACAATACCTCGCCGCCGGTCGGGAAGTCAGGCGCGAGCAGCGTCTCGCTGATGCGCACCTCGGGATTTTTCAAAAAGGCGATCGTCGTGTCGCAGACCTCGCCCAAGTTAAAGCCGCACAGCTGGCTCGCCATGCCGACCGCGATGCCCTGGTTGGCCGAGACCAGGATATTCGGGAACGTTGTTGGCAGCAGCGCCGGCTCTTTCATCGAGTTATCGTAGTTGTCGACAAAATCAACGGTGTCAGAGTCGATGTCGCGGAAGAGCTCGGCGCAAATGGGCGCGAGCTTCGCCTCGGTGTATCGGCTGGCCGCCCACGCCATGTCGCGCGAATAGACCTTACCGAAGTTGCCCTTCGAATCGACGAACGGGTGCAGCAGCGCGCCGTAGCCCTTGGAAAGGCGCACCATCGTGTCGTAGATGGCGGCGTCGCCGTGGGGGTTTAAGTGCATCGTCTGTCCGACGATGTTCGCGCTCTTCGTGCGCGCGCCGGTGAGAAGCCCCATCTTGTACATCGTGTAAAGGAGCTTTCGGTGCGAGGGCTTGAAACCGTCGATCTCTGGAATGGCACGCGAGACGATGACGGACATCGCGTAAGGCATGTAGTTCGTTTCGAGTGTCTCTGTGATATTCTGCTCCACCACGTCCGCGTGGAGGCCCATGACGTTCGGGTCCGCGCGGCGGTGGGTCTGCTTTGGTGTTTTGTCGCTTTTCTTCATTCGGATACCTCAAAATTGCTCCGGCGGCAATATGGCCGCCGGTCATACTATTTCTAATATATCCTATCACACTTTTTTTTGCTCTGCAACACCGCGGAGGAAGAGAAAATTGCCGCAAAACGCTATTTTTTCGCCAAAGGCGCACAAAGCCGCCGCGGCAGCGCATATTGATAAAATCGCGGCGCAGAGTGTACAATGCAGATACCCCAACAGGTATGGAGGCCAAACGATGAAACAGTGTATGGACGCCGACAATCTGCACCATCGGCTCAAAAAGATCATCGGTCAGGTGCAGGCCATTGACCGCATGGTGGACGAGGACGTCCCTTGCGAGGATATTCTTGCGCAGATCAACGCGGCCAAATCCGCGCTGCACGGCTGCGGCAAGGTCGTGCTTGAGGGGCACATCAAGCACTGCGTGCGCGACGGCATCGAGCACGGCGACGCGGACAAAACAATCGAGAACTTTACGAAGGCGGTCGAGCGCTTTTCGAACATGGGCTGAGCAGGTTTTTCCCCTCTCGCGCCCGTTTTCAGCAGAATTACATGAAAGAAGAGAAGCAGTTTTGTGCTGCTTCTCTCTTTTTGCGCGCTTTATAACCTATACCCCCATATGTATAATAAGTCAATACCCCCTATGGTACAGAAAAGAGTCACTTCCGTGAAACTGGCAATGGAAAAGCTGGAGCATTTTTTAGAGCTGGGCGGCACAAAAAAAGATATCACACTGCTCGTGATCTCCGGCATCGCGCTGATCGTCAGCATTTTTGATCTCGTCCCCTTGCCGTTCGACGCCTCGTGGGCCGCGATCATCCTCTGCGGCATCCCAATCATTTTAGAGGCCGTCATCGGCCTTGTCACGGCGTTCGACATCAAGGCGGACGTGCTCGTCTCGCTCGCGCTGATCGCGTCGGTCTGCATCGGCGAAGACTTCGCCGCGGGTGAGGTCGCGTTCATCATGCAGCTCGGCGATCTTCTTGAAGAGCTGACCGTCGCCCGCGCCCGCGCGGGCATCGAAAAGCTTGTCCATCTGACACCGCAGACCGCGCGCGTCATCTTGGGCGGAGAGGAAAAGACCGTCCCCGCTGAGGATGTCAAGGTCGGCGACCTGCTGCGCGTGCTGCCCGGCGAGACCATCCCCGTCGACGGCGAGATCGTATCGGGCCAGACGTCCGTCAACCAAGCAGTGATGACAGGCGCATCGCTGCCGGTCGACAAGGGCGTCGGCGACGAGGTCTCCTCCGGCACGGTCAACCAGTTTGGCGCTTTCGAAATGAAGGCCACAAAGGTCGGCGAGGACAGCTCCATCCAGCGCATGATCCGCCTCGTGCAATCCGCCGACGCAGGCAAAGCCAAGATCGTCCGCCTTGCCGACCGCTGGGCGGCATGGATCGTCGTCATTGCCCTGACCGCCGCGGCGCTGACGTGGCTCATCTCCGGTGATACCATCCGCGCGGTGACGATTCTGGTCGTCTTCTGCCCCTGCGCGCTCGTGCTGGCCACGCCGACCGCCATCATGGCCGCCATCGGCAACGCGACGAAGCACGGCTTCCTCGTCCGCGAGGGCGCCGCGCTTGAACGTCTCGCCACCGTGAAGAAGATCGTCTTCGACAAGACCGGCACGCTGACCTACGGCACGCCGAAGGTCGTTCTGGTGCACAGCGCGCTGCCCTCCCTCTCCGATCACGAGCTCTACCGCCTCTGCGCCGCGGCGGAGCACTATTCCGAGCACCCGCTCGGCAAGGCCATCACCCGCTGCAGCCAGCAGAAGGCGGGCGAGATGCCGATCGAGGCCGAAGATTTTCAGATGGTGCCAGGGCGCGGCGTGGGCAGCGACATCGCCGTGGACGCCGCGGATATCGCGCTCGTCGACGACAAAGTCAAGGAGCTGCCGCACCTCATCGCGCTCTCCAAGCGCATGATGCGCACCATCAAGCTCAATATAACATTCTCGCTCACGCTCAACTTCATCGCCATCGTGCTCGCCATCACCGGCACACTGAACCCTGTTGTCGGTACGCTGGTCCATAACGCAGGCAGCGTGCTTGTCATCACAAACTCGGCCCTGCTGCTAAAATGGAGGCAAACCGCCTCGCAGAGTTTCGCGTCCGCAGACGCGAAATCTGTTTGATCGTAAATTCCGACGACAGGCGCGTCGGAATTTACTCTTTGCGCGGAGCGTGTGTCGCAGCCGCGCTGCGAGCGGCAAGGCACAAAGCGCAGCGAATCCTTTTCAAAAAGAGTGGATTGCAAAATTGCGATCCACTCTTTTTGATTTTCTTTTATTTTCTGCGCCAGACAGAGGGCATTAAGAGGACAAGCAGCGGCATGATCTCAAGACGGCCGAGCAGCATGATGGCGCTCATCGTGAGCTTGCTGATGCCGGAGAGGAAGCCGAAGTTGCACGTCGGTCCCACTGCACCAAGGCCCGGGCCCACGTTGCTGATGGCCGTGAGCGAGGCGGTGAACGCCGCGGTAAAGTCGATGTTGTCAAGCGACAAAATCAGCGTGCCGAGCAGCAAAATCGCGATATAGGCGAAGAAGAAGACCGAAACGGACGAGACGGTCTCCTCCGTCACGCGATGTCCGTCGAGCGTGATGGGGCGCACCTCGCGCGAGTGCATCACGCGCCGCAGATCACGCCGCAGCGCCTTGCACAAAAGCACGATGCGCGAGGCTTTGACCCCGCCCGCCGTAGAGCCCGCGCAGCCACCGAAAAACATCACCAGCACGAGGATACAGCGGCAGAACTGCGGCCAGAGGTCAAAATCCTCCGTGCAGTAGCCGGTCGTTGAAATGAGCGTTGTTACCTGAAAGGCCGCATTCTCGATGGCCGAGCCGATGTCGCGCCCCGTGCGCACGATCAGGTCTGCCGCGATCATTGCCGACGCGCCGACCACGACCAGCGAGTAAACGCGCAGCTCCTCGCTCTTGAGCGCCTCGCGGAAGCGGCGCGTCACGCAGAGGTAGAGGAGCGTAAAGTTCACGCTTGCGGCAAACATGAAGAAAATGAGGATCCAGTTGACAAGATGCGACTGATAATACGCGATGCTCGCATCCCGGATGGAAAAGCCGCCGGTAGAGATCGTCGTCAGCGCCGTGGTGATCGCATCGAACAGCGGGAGGCCCGCAATGCGCAGCAGCAGCGCCTCCGCCACGGTGAGCGCGATGTAGATGCGGTACAGGATGCGCGCCGTCTCGCCCGTGCGGGGGCGGAGCTTTGTGCTGATGGGGCCGGGGGATTCTGCTTTCATCAGGTTCACGCTGCCCTCGCTGAGCTTGGGCAGCAGCGCCAGCATCAAAACGAGGATGCCCATGCCGCCCATCCACTGCGTGAGCGCGCGCCAGAATTGGATGCCCCGCGGCAGCGACGCAGGCGACGGGAAGATGGACGCGCCGGTCGTCGTCAGGCCGGAGACGGTCTCGAAAATGGCGTCGATAAAGCTGCAGCTGCCGCTGAAAAAGTACGGCAGCGCGCCGAACACGCTCAGCGCGATCCAGCACAGCGCCACGCAGACAAAGCCGTCGCGCGGCTGAAGTCTTGTGTTGTCCGCGCGGATGAGCGAGAGCAGCACGCCCACGCCGCCGCAGATCAGCAGCGCATACAGGAACGCCCGCTGATCAGGCCCTCCGCCGAACACGCTCAACAGCAGCGGCGGGATCATACAAAGCGCCTCAATGCAGAGGATAACGCCCACGATTCTGAGAATAAGATTTTGGTTCATAATGAAACTTCCTTGCCGCAAGCAGCCGGCACATCAGCCGAGAATATCGTTGAGGTCCTGCAAAAAGAGCTTTTTCGCCACCACGATCACGCGGTCGCCCGCATGGATCTGGGAATGGCCGTTCGGGATCTCCATCCGGCCGTTGTGCACGATGGCCGCAACGAGCAGGCCGTTTCGAAAATGCAGGTCGCTGAGCGGCCGGTCGAGAAAGTGCGTGGCACTCGTCGCGGTGAACTCGACGGCCTCGATCGCGCCGCCGAGGATATAGTGCAGGCTTTCCACCGCGCTGCCCTGCGAGTTGGCAAGGCCGCGGACGTAACTTGAGATCTGGCTTGCAATGATGGCCTTGGGCGAGATGACCGTGTCGAGGCCCGTGAGGTTCACGATGTCGAGATACCCCATGCGCGACATCTTCGGCACGACCTTTTTCACGCCGTAGCGCTTGGCCGTGAGCGCCATGAGGAGGTTTTCCTCGTCGCGGTCCGTCACAGCGATGAACGCGTCGCAGTGGAAAATGCCCTCGGACTCAAGCAGGTCGTGATTCGTGCCGTCGCCGTGGATGACGGTGACTTTCGGCAGCTTTTCCGCGAGCGTGAGACATTTGGCCTCGTCCTTTTCCACGATCGTCACGTGCGTGCCGATGTCGGTGAGCACCCAGGCAAGGTACTGTGCGATGCGGCTGCCGCCAAGGATGCTCACGCGGCGGATGGGCGCCATGGCCCTGCCCATCGAGCGCAGCACGCGCGTCGTCTCCGCGGGCGTGCCGATGACGTACACTCGGTCGCCCGTCTGCGGGACGAACGAGCCGTTCGGCACGATGACCTCTTCCCCGCGCTTGACCGCGCACATGAGGATGCTGTTGGGATTTTCGCGGTTGTAGTCGATGAGGGACTTGCCGACAAGGCTGTCGCTCTCTTCGGTCTGAAAGCCGATGAGCTCGACAAGTCCGCGGGCAAACGTCTCCACGCTGAACGCGCTCGGCACGCGCAGAATGCGCGAAATTTCCTGCGCGGCGGCATTTTCGGGGTTGATGATCATATCAAGCCCGATCTCGCGGCGCAGGATCGGTGCATCGCGGAAATACTCGGGGTTGCGTACGCGGGCGACCGTGTGCTTCGCGCCGAGCTTTTTCGCCATCAGGCAGCAGATGAGGTTGACCTCGTCGTTTTCCGAAACGGCGATGAGAAGGTCCGCCTCGCGCACGCCCGCTTCCAAAAGGACGCTGGCGCTCGCGCCGTTGCCCTCCACACACATGACGTCGAGCATGGAGTCAACGTGGTCGAGCACGGCGCTGTCGCGGTCGATGACGACCAGATCGTGGTTTTCGCCCGTCATCTGCTCGGCGATGGCGTAGCCGACCTTACCGATACCGACAATGATGATTTTCATTTCTGCGTTTCTCCTAAATTCTCTTCGGCTTCCGCCGTGTGCTGCTTACGCAGCACCATCAAAACACTGTTGAATTCCGCCCCCATGATCAGCATGACCGAGGCGAGATACAGCCACAAAAGCAATACGATCACCGCGCCGAGCGTGCCGTAAATGACGGAGTAGCGCGCGATGTTTTCAACATAATACGAAAAAAGGAATGACAATACGAGCCACATCACGAGCGAGAACACCGCGCCCGGCCAGATGCGGTTCATCCGGTGCGACTCCTGCGCAAGGCCGTACATCATCGCGATGGGGAAGAATACGATGCCGCCGATGATAACAAAGCGCAGGCTCGACCACAGGCGGATGAAGCCGTCGCTCAGCGTGATATAGGCCGACAGGTGGCTCGACACGTAGTTCAGCACCCGCCCGCCGACGACGGACAGTCCGATGGACAAAACGACCATTAAAATCAGGCTCAGCGTATAAAGCAGGAGCTTGAGCTGATAGCGCAAAAACTGCGTGGGCCGGTGCTCGCCGTAGGCCCGACGGACAGAGCCCAGAAGCGAGCTTGCCGCGCGGTAAGGAAAGTAAATGGAAAAAATCAGTGAGAACCACAAAAGCCGTGGGCTTGAATCGCGGCTGACATAAGTGAAATACTGCTCGATGATCTCGAGCGCCTCCTGCGGGATGAATGCGCGAATTTCATACAGAAAGCCGCTGATATCCACGGACATGATGCCGACTAAGTTGCTCAAAAAGATCAAAAGCGGGAAAAGCGCAAACAAAAGGTAGTATGTGAGCGCCGCACTGTCGCGGCCGACATGATGATCGAAGTACCGCCTGACCATCAGGTAGATGCCTTTCAAAAAGCGGTGCCGGTCAAGATACTGCTGCAAGGACGATGCTCACCTCCTCAAAAGTCGATTTCTCTTCAATTTATGTAGTATAGCACAGCCCAATTCGAAAGGGAAGCAGAAAAGCGTACCATGACATACTTTTTACAGAAATAAAGCCGGAAAAGGGGTTGACACGACGGGAAAATGTGCATAATATAGTACCGTTAAGTTCATACATCGTCCGGTAGGTAAGGCTACCACAAGGATACGGACTGCTGCCGCGGAGTAGTGGAGACACTATGAGAGGGTTTGAACAGGTTGCATCGAAAGCAAGGTGCCATCTAATGCAGTTTCACCGCCTCGTGATGCTAAAGCTTGAACGGTAAGGAAACTTCTCGCCAGGGGCGGGTGTTTCTTGATTGTCGCTCCCATAGCCGCGTCGCCGGACGCAGGATATGGGGGATTTTTTTATCGCAAAATTCACCTGAACACTTTGATTTGGCACTATCTTCAGAAAGGAGGAGTCGGTATGGTCGGCTTTGAAGAAATGCGCGACGAACTGCTGGAAAGAATCGAGGATCTGCTCAAGCGAAAACAATATACCGCGCTGCGCGACCTGCTTGCAGACCTGGAGCCCGCGGATATCGCCTCGCTTTTTGAAGATTTGGACGAGGACAGCATTCCCCTTTTGTTCCGGCTCCTTCCCAAAGAGCCCGCGGCAGAGGTGTTCGTCGAGCTCGATCCCGACGCGCAGGAGATGCTGATCCGCGGCTTTTCGAACACCGAGCTCAAAGAGGTCCTTGACGAGCTGTATCTGGACGATGCGGTCGACATCGTGGAGGAAATGCCCGCGAACGTCGTCAAGCGCATCTTAAAGCACGCGGACCCCGACACGCGCAAGAGCATCAATGAAATTCTCAAATACCCCGACGACAGCGCGGGCGCGCTGATGACGACGGAGTTTGTCGACTTAAAGCGCGATATGACCGTCGAGGACGCGCTCAAGCGTATCCGCCGCACCGGTACGGACAAAGAGACCATCAACGTCTGCTATGTCGTCGATCCGGCGCGCAAGCTGCAGGGTATCGTCTCGCTGCGAACGATCCTCCTCTCCGACGAGGACGACACCATCGACGAGATCATGGAGACGCACGTCATCTCTGTCTCCACGCTCGAGGATAAAGAGGACGTTGCGCAGACCTTCTCGAAGTACAACTTCATCGCCCTTCCGGTCGTCGACAAGGAAGACCGCCTCGTCGGCATCATCACGGTCGACGACGCCATCGACGTCATGGAAGAGGAGACGACCGAGGATATCGAAAAGATGGCGGCTATGCTGCCGACGGATAAGCCATACCTCAAGACGAGCGTCTGGGAGACGTACAAGTCCCGTATCCCCTGGCTGCTGCTTCTGATGGTCTCGGCCACGTTCACCGGCCAGATCATCGCCCGCTTTGAAGACGCGCTCAGCGCGTTCGCCATTCTGACGGCTTATATCCCGATGCTGATGGACACGGGCGGCAACTGCGGCTCGCAGGCAAGCGTTACGGTCATTCGCGGTATCTCGCTCGACGAGATCGAATTTTCCGATCTTTTCCGCGTCATCTGGAAGGAGATCCGCGTGGCGGTCATCTGCGGCGCGACGCTTGCCGCAGCGAATTTCGTCAAGCTCATGCTCGTCGACAAGATGATCTTCGGCAACCCCATCACCATTACGGTCGCGCTCGTCATCTGCCTGACGCTCGTGGTCACGGTGTTTGCGGCCAAGGTCGTGGGCTGCACGCTGCCGCTGCTCGCCAAGAAGATCGGCTTCGACCCCGCGGTCATGGCATCTCCGTTTATCACGACGGTCGTGGACGCCATCTCGCTGATGATCTACTTCAATTTTGCCTCGCTTCTTCTCGGAATCTGATAAAAATACGAAAAACTCTTTTCAATCGCGCATGAACTGTGTTATGATGCATGTTGTATGGCATCGTACGATAGGAAAAGGCGGCTGTGCCACGCACAGCCGCCTTCTTTTTTGGAGGTCATTCATGGAAGGAAAACTCAGAGAATATGCAAAGCTGCTCATCGAAGTGGGCCTGAACGTTCAAAAAGGGCAGACGCTCGTCATCTCCTGTCCCGTCGACTGCGCGTTTTTCGCGCGTCTGTGCGCCTCCGCCGCCTACGACGTCGGCTGCCGCGAGGTCGTGATGCGCTGGTCAGACGACTATTTGAGCCGCGAGCGCTTCCTGCGCGCGGACGATTCTGTCTTTGACTCGCTCCCGCTCGGACAGAAGGAATTTCTCAACGGCTACGCCGCCGAGGGCGCAGCGTATCTCAGCATCTCTGCTCGCGACCCCGAGGTGCTGCGCGGTGTGGACCCCGACCGCATCACGCGCGCGAACCGCTGCGATGACGAGGTCTCCGCTTTCTATGACGCGATGATGGCAAACGTGAATCCCTGGTGCGTCGCATCCGTCCCCATCCCGAGCTGGGCGAAGAAGGTCTTCCCCGGCCTTCCCGAGCAGGAGGCGATGGACAAGCTCTGGGACGCGATCTTCACCTCCGTCCGCATCAGCGGCAAGGGTGACGCCGTCGCGCGCTGGCATGAGCATGTGGCGCTGCTCAAAAGCCGCATCGCAAAGCTCAACGATCTGCACTTCACCTCGCTCTATTACCAGAACTCCCTCGGCACGAGCCTCAACATCAAGCTTCCCGAGACGCACGTCTGGGCCGGCGGCAACAACACCAGCCGCGCAGGCTTTCCGTTCGTCGCCAATATGCCGACGGAGGAGGTCTTCACCGCCCCGCTCAGAGACGGCATTGACGGCGTTGTTTACGCAGCCCTGCCGCTCGTGCACAACGGCAACATCATCGAAAACTTCCACTTCGTCATCAAGGACGGCAAAATCGTCGAGGCGCACGCGGAAAAGGGCGAGGACATCCTGAAAGCCGCCATCGCCGAGGACGAGGGCGCGTCGTACTTCGGCGAGGTCGCGCTCGTTCCCTACGACAGTCCCATTTCAAACCAGAAGATTCTCTTCTACAACACGCTCTTCGACGAAAACGCGGCCTGCCACCTCGCCTTCGGTGAGGCGTACCCCGAGTGCGTCAAGGGCGGCGAGGCCATGAGCAAGGAAGAGCTCAAGGCCGCGGGCCTGAATGATTCCAACACGCATGTTGACTTCATGGTCGGCACCGCTGACCTTTCCATCATCGGCACGACGAAAGACGGGCGCGAGATCCCCGTGTTCGTCAACGGCAACTTTGCCCTGTAAAAAATGATACTGCGGGCGCTTGCCCGCTCACAAAGGAGAAAAACCATGTCTATGAATTTTAACCGCCTTTCCACCGATGACAAAATTCTCATCATGGAGGGCGCGCAGGTGCTCGGCGACGTCGTCGCGGGTGAAGGCACGGCGTTCTGGTACAACAGTGTTTGCCGCGGCGAGATGCAGAGCGTGCGCATCGGCAAGCGCTGCAACATTCAGGACCTCGCCCTGATCCACAACAAGGTCACCATCGGCGACGATGTGTCCGTCGGCCACTGCGCCACCGTCCACGGCGCGACCATCGGCGACCGCGTGATCGTCGGCATGGGCGCGACGGTGCTCGACGGCGCTGTCATCGGCAACGACTGCATCATCGGCGCGGGCGCTCTTGTCACGGGCAAGATGAACGCGCCCGACGGTTCGATGATCCTCGGCTCCCCGGCCAAGGTCGTGCGCGAGCTGACGGAGAAGGAAAAGGAGAGCATTCTGGCCAACGCCGCGCTCTATCTTGAAAAAAGCAAGGAATACCGCGCCCACGCCGCCAAACAGGCGTAAGGCAAGCACAGGAGGAATACCCATATGAAAATCTTAGTCATCAACGGCGCAAACATGAACATGCTCGGCCGCCGCGAGCCGGACATCTACGGCAAGGAGGACTACGCCGCCCTCTGCGCCCGCATCTATGAGCACGCACAGAGCCGCGGTGTGGCCGTGGAGTGCTTCCAGTCCAACCATGAGGGCGCGATCATCGACGCCATTCAGGAGGCCGACACGGCGTTCGACGGCATCGTCATCAACCCCGGCGCTTACACGCATTACAGCTACGCCATCCACGATGCGCTCAAGGCCGTCAGCATCCCCGCCGTCGAGGTCCACATGTCCGACATCCAGAAGCGCGAGGAGTTCCGCCACCTGTCCGTCACCGCCCCCGCCTGCATCGCCCAGATCCGCGGACACGGGTTCGAGAGCTATACTATGGCGATCGATATGCTGGCAAAGCTCAATCCTGAGGAAAAATAAGGTTCCTGCGATAGCAGGAACACAATATTTTCCGCGCACAGCGCGGAGGGATATGCCGCCTGCGGGCGGCAAGACCACACCCCCCATTTTCTTTCCCGAGAAAGAAAACGGGCGGTGTGACCGTCCAAAA